>Ga0182006_1000027_pt1 | contig 252946 bp, 210 predicted proteins | sample Sormic07211104_1_FD_123022 | JGI IMG/M metagenome (GOLD analysis project Ga0182006, IMG submission 123022) | Rhizosphere microbial communities from Sorghum bicolor, Mead, Nebraska, USA - 072115-104_1 MetaG | ecosystem: Host-associated > Plants > Roots > Rhizosphere | place: USA: Nebraska...
CGTCCCACACCATCGAACGCTTGGCCTTCTCACGGGAGAGCTTGGTCTCGCCGAAGCCGTCTTCGAGCGCGTCGAGCGCGACCTTGACCTCGTCGCCCACTTCTACTTCCAGTACGCCTGCTTCGTCCCGGAACTGCTCGATGGGGACGATGCCTTCGCTCTTCAGGCCGGCGTTGATCACCACCACGTCATTGCGGATTTCCACAACGATACCGGTGACGATGGAGCCGGGCTTCAGCTTGGAAATAGCCTGCTGGCTCTGTTCAAACAGTTCGGCAAAACTTTCAGTCATGTTGATTCCAGGGTTATGAAAGGTCGTACCCGGCGCCTGCGTACATTCTTTAACGCGTGCGGACAGGGGACCCACCGGTTGTGGGCACATTGAGCAATCCCGGTTGGGACCGCCCCGTGCCGTTGCCAAGAACCCGCGCACACTGCGCGAGCGTTGTGCCGGATGCCCCTTACGGACGCACCACGGCGAATACTTTTGCCACCACTACGTCGATCGGCATGCCAGTGGTATCGATCACCACGGCGCCTTCGGCGGGCTTCAACGGGGCAACGGGGCGCGACGCATCCCGCTCGTCGCGCGCCTCGATTTCTCGCTGGAGGCCTGCAAGTGTAACGCTCAGACCCTTATCCTTCAACTGCTTATAGCGCCTTTTCGCGCGCTCGGAGGCGCTGGCGGTCAGGAATACCTTGTGGGCGGCATCCGGAAAAATCACGGTACCCATGTCGCGCCCGTCGGCCACCAGGCCAGGGCCCTTGCGGAAGCCGAGCTGCATGTCCACCAAGGCCTGGCGTACGGAGGGGATCACGGCGATGGCCGAAGCGGCCGCGCCGGCGGTCTCCGTGCGTAGCTCGTCCGTGGCGTCGTGGCCGTTGACCAGGATGTGCGTCTCACTGTGGTCCGGACTCGCCCGGAAGCGGATCTTCACGGTCTGGGCGCAGCGCGTCACGGCGTCCACGTCGGAGAGGTCGATGCCCTCCTCCGCCGCCGCATAGCCCACGGCGCGGTAGAGCGCACCGGAATCGAGCAGGTGCCAGCCCAGCTTCTCGGCGACCAGGCGGCTGATGGTGCCCTTGCCAGAGCCCGAGGGGCCGTCGATCGTCAGGACAGGGGCAACAGCCGAATGGGGCATGGGGTAGCTCTCTCGCGAAACGAGCATGATATCGCGTCACGGCCGCCGAATTGGTCCCATGGACAGCTTTCGAGGCCACGTGCTACAAGCCCCCATCGTTCCACACCCGCGGGTTACCAGCTCCATGTCCGACGATCTCCAGAGCCAGTTCGAGCAGGCTTCCCTGGATATAACCCGCCTTGGCCACCGACCGGACAACGACACCCTGCTGCGGATCTATGCCCTGTACAAGCAGGGCTCCGAAGGTGACTTCCGCGGTGACAAGCCCGGGTTCTTCGATTTCGTCGGCACGGCGAAGTACGAGGCGTGGGCGAAACTGGCAGGCACGCCGCGGGAAACGGCGATGCGCCAGTACATCGAACTGGTGCGGTCCCTGGGAGGCTGAGGCCCGCCTTCCCGCTCCTACGAAGCGCCGTGCGACAACCAGGCCGCCACCGGCATTTCGCCGAGCAAGGCGGCGACGTCCACCGCCCCACCCTGGCATTCCCCCTCCGCCAGCAACCCGGTCCAGCGCCCTCCGGGCAGGACCACGGTCGTTCCGGCCCAATGCTCGGCGGGAATCGCGGGGGCCGACGCACCGGCCAGCCATGGCGCCGTATGCCGGGTCACCGCAACGACAAGGCGCTGCCCCCGATGTTCGCGGAGGAAGGCCAGGACATGCCCGGCCACAGGACCCTCGATCTGGAGGGGCCGATAGCTGCCGCGGGCGAACAGGTCCGGATGCTCGCGCCTGGCCCAGAGCAGCCGTGCGATCACCGCCTGCTTGATCGTTCCATCCCGCCAATGCGCCAGCGCGTCCCGCGGCGCGGCTGCCCGCTCGAGGGAGGCCGCTCGCGCAGCGAAATCCACCGGGCGTCGGTTGTCCGGATCGACCAGGCTGAAATCCCAGTAGTCGGTACCCTGGTAGATATCGGGCACGCCCGGGGTGGTCAGGCGCAATACGGTCTGGGCGAGACCGTTCGCCGCGCCCGGGGTGGCGATGTATTCGGCGAAGGCGGCCAGCTCGGCGGCAGCATCGCCGGAAAGCACAGCGCGGAGAAAATCCTCGCAGGCGTCCTCATAAGGTTCGTTCGGTGAGGTCCAGCGCGTCCAGCGCTTGGCTTCGCGCAGCGCCTTGCGCTGCCACGCGGCGATGCGCGTGGCGAACAGCTCCAGTCCGTCGACGTCGTCGGGCGCCAGGTGCAGCGGCCAGGCGCCGACGAGCATCTGGTACAGCATCAGCTCGTCGCCGGCGGACGGCGCCATGCGCCCATCGGCGCGCTGGCGAAGGTCGGCGTGACGCATACGCCACCGCTCGACCGTGATCACCCAGCGCTCGGCCACTTCCGACAGCACCGCGAGGCGTGCGCGCAGGTCTTCGCCGCGCTTGTGGTCGTGGGTTGCCGTGGCCAGCAGGTTGTGCGGCAAGGTAGCCGCACGCTCCACGCAACGCGCATGGAAGTCTTCGGTGGTTATCGACAATTGCGCCGCATCCACGCCAACCTCGTTGCGTGAAAGCAGCCGTCCGTAGCGGTACCCGGCCGTGTCTTCCACCGCCTTGGCGGCCACCGGCGAAGTCGCCTGCTGGAAAATGGCGATGGCACGCTCGCGCGCCCGTCGCACGGTGCCCGGCGGCAGGCTGCGCGGTGCCACGCCACCCAGCCACGTGGCGACGAGGTGCAGCAGGTCGGTGTCCTCCATGCGAATCGTTCGCAGCGCACCTTCGACCGCTCGCGCGAAAATCGCTTCGTCGTAGGCATCGCGCCCGGCCCCGCCCGCATAGGTCCGGTACACGGGGAAGTGCACGAGTAGCTCGATCAGCACACGACGGATAGCGGCCAGCGAAACATCGCGCGTCGCGAGATCGGCGCGCGCCGAAGCAAACAGGGCACGTGCCGTACGGTCCAGCTCGGCTTCGAAGCTGTCGACCAGGATCTGCCGCCGGGCGCGCACGGCTTGCGTCGCAAAGTCGGCCGACTCGCCGGTCAGCTTACGCCACAGTTCGGTCAGCGGCACTTCGCCCGCGCCGTCGTGCAACACCGCGGAGACCTGGTCCATGAACTCGTAGCCCGTCGTGCCGTCGGTGCGCCAGTCCAGGCGCAGCGACTCATCCTCGGCAAGGATCTTTTCCACGACGAGGTAGGCACCATCGCGAGGCGCACCGGGCGGACGCTGCGGACGCAGCTTGTCCAGCCGGTGGCGTAACTGCCGGCAATAGCGCCGGGGATCCGCGAGACCATCGACGTGGTCGCAACGCAGACCGTCTATCAGACCTTCCGCATAGAGGCGGAAGATGGTCTTGTGTACATCCTCGAACACAGCCGTGCGCTCGATGCGCAAGCCGGCGAGTTCGTTGATGTCGAAGAAGCGCCGGTAGTTGACCATGTCACTGGCCAGCTTCCAGAACGCGAGACGGTAGTGCTGCCGCTCGATCAGGGCATGCAGGGCTGCCCTGCCCTCGTCCTTCATCGGATCGTGCGCGGCAACGGCATCGTCGCCCAGCCCGACCACCGAAGCCGGCGACAGCGGCAGGTAGTCGTCGTAGAGACGCAGCACCCACTCTTCCTTACGTCGCGCGAGGCGGAGATGCCCTTCGCGGAGGGTTTGGTCGTAGCCGGCGCCGAGGAGCGGCAACAACACGCGACTGCGCAGCAGCGGATCCGGCGCCTGCCAGTCGATATCGAAATAGTTCGCGTAGCGGCTCTCGCGACCGTGGCGCAGGACGTCCATCCACCAGGCGTTCTGCGTGCCTACGCCCATATGGTTGGGCACGATGTCGACGACCAGGCTCATGCCGTGCTCGCGCAGGGCGGCGACGAGACGGCGCAAGGCCTCTTCGCCGCCGAGTTCCGGGTTGACCTCGTGACAGTCCACGACGTCGTAGCCGTGGGTGGACCCGGTGCGCGCCCGAAGGATCGGCGAAGCGTAGAGATGGCTCACACCCAACCGCGCGTAATAGCCAACGACCGGGACCGCATCGTCGAGCGTGAAGCCTGCATGGAATTGCAGGCGTGCCAGTGCGCGCGGAGGGCTCACGTGCGGTTCCGCGTTTTGTCGATGACGTCGCAGACGGCGTGGGCGATCGGGCCGTCGAACAGGCGCGACGACGAGTCGGGCATGCGCCGCCTCCAGTTCGGGTGGATAGCGTCGGTGGGCCCGGGAAGGTTCGGCTGCTCGTGCAGACCCAGGATGTCCTCGACCGGGTATATCGCCAGCGGCGCAGGCGCCAGTGCGACATGCCTGGCAGCCGCCACCACCACCGGCGAGATGTCATCCGGTGCGGGCAGCGGCTCTTCATTCCACGCTGAGCCGGAGGCGTAAAGGGCGCTCCAGAGCAGTGCGCGGTCACGCTCGCGCTGCGCTGGCTCGTCCACGGCGGGATCGTCCAGGCCCGTCTTCTTGCGCCACTCCACGTCGCGACCACTCCACCAGCCGGCCACCGTGGGTACATCGTGCGTGCTGGTCGTGGCCATGGCCTTCTCCGACCACTCATGCGGAGAAACGAAGCCACCGTCCGCGGCGCGCTCGAACCAGAGCACGCGAATACCGAGCACGCCCTTGTCGCCGATGGCCTGACGGAAATCGGCCGGGACCGTGCCCAGATCCTCGCCGATCACGATGGCGCGATGCAGGTGCGATTCCAGCGCGATCAGGCGAAGCATGTCGCCGAGCGGATAGCGGACGTACGCGCCTTCGGTGGCGCCCGCGCCATGGGGCACCATCCACAAGCGCTTCAGGCCGAGCACGTGGTCGATACGTACGCCACCGGCATGCGCGAGCGCGGCGCGCAGCATGCCGATAAAACCCCTGAAGCCAGTCTCGCGTAGTCCGCGTGGCGAGAACGTGGTCAGCCCCCAGTCCTGGCCGAGCCGATTGAGCGCGTCGGGCGGCGCACCGACGGAGAGACCCTTGAGCACTTCGCCCTGGTGAGCCCACGCATGACTGCCGCCGGAGTCGGCGCCCACGGCGAGGTCGGCGATAAGGCCGATAGCCATGCCGGCATCGCGTGCCGCCTTCTGCGCGCCTTCGAGGCCGCGCTTGGCGAGCCACTGCAACCAGGCATGGAAAGCCACTTCGCGCGAATGCTCGCGGGTGAACGCCGCCACTTCCCGGCTCGCGGGGTCGTGGAACGCGGTGGGCCAACCCTGCCATCCTCCCGGGCGTCCATGCGCGCTGAAGTCCGCATGCAGGGCTTCGAACCGCGCATGACGCTCCAGCGGTTCGCCCTGCTCCCGACGGAACGCGCCGAAGCGCTCGGAGTGCGCCAGGTCCACCGACGCGCTTTCGAACAGCGATCGCAGGATGGTCATCCGTGCGCGCGCGGCGCGCGGCCAGTCGATTAGTTCCAGCCATTCCAGCTCGGCAAGTTCCTGGCGAAGATTGTGCGTGTCGATCACGGCGCGCACGGTCTGCTCGCTGCTGGTCCTCACCGGGTCGATGTAGAGGCCATTGAGAAAGAGACGACTCGACGGTGCATACGGGCTGTACCGCTCCGGCGCCGCGGCGAACAGCGCGTGCAAGGGGCTGATCGCCAGCGCATCCGCGCCCTTCTCCGCCGCCGCCTTCGCGCAGACTTCGAGCGCGGTGAAATCGCCGATGCCGCCATCTCCTGGACGACGCAGGCCGGACATTTGCACCGCCATGCCCCAGGGTCGGCGCGCGGCCGAGATGTCGCCGATGCCGAAGGTCCGCGGGGGAGCGACAGCGAGCGTCACCTCCTCTTCGTCGACGAACAGCGTGTAATAGCCCGGGAGGGAGGGTGCATCGAGTTGCCCTTCACCCGATGGCAACTGGCCTTCGCTGACAAGCGTGCCGTCGTCGGCAAGCAGCTTCCACACGCGACCGCGGGGAACGACCGGCAGGATAAAACGCTCGCCGGCATCGGCGGTGATCAGACGCGGCGGCTGGCGACCGCTGCGTTCCTGTTCGATGCGCTGAAGGCTGGCCTCGACATCGTCGGCGTTATCCGCCGGCAGATCCAGGGCATGCAGAACGGCGCGTAGCGTGTCGGCCGGGGTGGACTGCGGACGATCCAGCGCGTCGCGCCAATACACGTCTACGCCGGCCTGTTCCGCAAGCAGGGCGAGACGATCGTCGAGGGGGGCGTTCACGGCTCAGGACTCCAGGCAGGCGAGCGCGCGGCGTGCGGGAAGCAGGCCACGCGATACAGAAGCGATCTCGGCGGCGTCGCCGTGTAGCCACGCCGCCGATGGCGATGGTGGCTGCGCGAGGGTGACGTCGGTGTCGCCGAGGTTGATGAACAAGGTGAGCGCCTGGCCGCCGAGCGACCATGACGCCCTGAAGGCGCGCTCACCAAGAGCTATCGCGCCGAGGCTGCGCGCGTCGTCGATGTACGGCGCCACATACTTGTGGCGGACCGCGATCAGGTCACGGATAAAAAGGCGGCGCCGCTCACCGTCGGCGACATCGCGCTTCGGGATCGACGCGGTGAAGGTGTCGTACTCGTTCGGGTCGGGAATCTCTTCGCCAGCAAAGCTGGTGAACTCGGCGAATTCCTTGCGACGGCCGTCGCGCACCGCGTTGCGCAGGTCATCGTCGGCGAAGTCGGTGAAGTACAGGAACGGCGTACGGCTGGCCCATTCTTCCCCCATGAAGAGCATCGGCACGAAGGGCGCAAGCAACAGGAGCGTCAAGGCCGCTTCCATCGTCGCCGAATCGATCAACGTGGTGAGGCGATCGCCAAAAGCACGATTGCCGACCTGATCGTGGTTCTGCAGGAAATTGACGAAACGCGACGGAGCCAGATGCCCGCTGGGTTCACCGCGGCGACGCGACCCCATCATTTCGCCCTGGAAGGCGAAGCCTTCGCGCAGCGTCCTCAGGACCTTATCCCTCGGTGCCTGGTAATGGGTGTAATAGCCTTCGCCCTCGCCGGTGACCAGCACATGGAGGGCGTTGTGGAAATCGTCGTTCCACTGCGCATCGAAGCGGCCGCGCCCCAGCAGGTTGGCCTGGTTGGCCTCGTTCTCGAGTATCAGGTGAACATGGCGATCCGGGCCCACCGCCGCGTGGACGCGACTGGCCAGCGAGGACAGCCACCCGGGATTGCCGATCGCGTGCACGGCATCGAAGCGCAGCCCATCGAAGCGAAACTCCTGGATCCAGTACAACGCGTTGTGTACGAAGTAATCGCCTACCTGAGGCGACGAGACGCCGATGGCGGCACCCCAGGGCGTATGCACGCCTTCATCGAAGAATCGCGAAGCATAGGCGCCAAGGTAATTGCCGTCGGGCCCGAAGTGGTTGTAGACCACGTCCAGAAAAACCATCAAGCCCAGATCGTGTGCCGTGTCGATCATCGCCTTGAGGTCTTCGGGCGAGCCATAGGCAGCGGCAGGCGCATACGGCAGCACGCCGTCGTAGCCCCAGTTGCGCTCACCGGGAAACTGCGCGATCGGCATCAGCTCGATCGCCGTCACGCCGAGCGACGCCAGGTGCGGCAGGATCATCTCCACGCCATGGAATCCACCGAGCACGCCCACGTGCAGCTCGTAGATCACGGCCTCGCGCCAGGGCCGTCCCTTCCACTCCGCATTGCGCCATTCGAACGACAGGGGATCGGTGATGACGCTGTAACCGTGTACATCGCCGCCGCGCTGCCGCCGCGAGGCGGGATCGGGCACGGCCAACGAAGCATTGATACGAAAGCGGTAACCCACGCCCACGTCGGCCGGACAGATGCATTCGAACCAGCCGTCATCGAGGGAGCGCATGACGGCGGTGTGCCCGGTATCGCATTCGAGCGATACCGCATCGAGATCAGGCGCCCAAAGCCGGAAGCGGGTAAGACCATCGCCCAGCGACCTGGCGCCGTAGGGCATGGCATGCACGTAGCGGGCGGTCATACCGGGTCGGTCCGGACGATCGTACCGAGCAGGATCACGCTGTGTCCGGCCACCGCGATGGTCGGCTCCGTCCAGGGGACTTCGGTGGCGGCGGGCGACGCACTGTTGCAGCGTAGCCGCCAACTCACCATGGGCTGTGGCAGATGGAACACGTGGGTTTCCGGGGTGGCGTTGATCAGTACGAGGGTCACGTCGGCGCGCTTCTCGCCATAGGCCTGGGCGCGCCGAAGGGCAAGTAAACGGCCCTCGGTATAGCCCCATGTGGCTTGTGTCATCTCCGCGCCGCTCTCATCGAACCACGCCACCTCGCGCATGCCCGGCGCCACCTCGGTATCGCCGCGCAGGAAGTGCGCGGCACGCAACGTAGGATGCTGTTCGCGCAACCGTGACAGGCGGGCCACGAAATCGGTGAGCTCCCTGCCCTGCTCCGACGTGGCGAGCTTCCAGTCGTACCAGGACAGTTCGTTGTCCTGGCAGTACGCGTTGTTGTTGCCCTGCTGCGTGCGTCCGAACTCGTCTCCGCCCAACAACATGGGTGTGCCATGCGAGAAGAACATCGTCGCCAGCATGGCGCGCTTGACGCGGTCGCGCGGCACGCGGATGGCGGGATCATCGCTGGGGCCTTCGACACCGTGGTTGTAGCTCTCGTTGTCGTTGCCGCCGTCGCGGTTCTCTTCGCCGTTGGCTTCGTTGTGCTTGTCGTTGTAGCTGACCAGGTCTTCCAGCGTGAAGCCGTCGTGCGCGGTCACGAAGTTCACCGAGGCCCATGGCTTTCGACGCTGGTGATCGAACAGCTCGCCCGACGCCTGAAGGCGGCCGGCGATAATCCCGCGCATATTCGAATCGCCCTTCCAGAACTTGCGGATGTCGTCGCGAAACTTGCCATTCCACTCGGCGAAGCCGGGCGGATGGTTGCCCAGCTGGTAACCTCCGGGTCCGATATCCCAAGGTTCCGAAATCAGTTTCACATTGGCCAGGACCGGATCCTGCCGCATGGCGTCGAACAGGCCGCAACAAGGATCGAAGCCCTGCTCCTCACGCCCCAGGCTTACGCCCAGATCGAATCGGAAGCCGTCGATGTGGAAGGTCTGTACCCAGTAGCGCAATGAATCCATCACCAGCTGGATGACCCGCGGGTGCGCCGTATTGACCGTATTGCCGGTGCCGGTGTCATTGATGCAGTAACGCGGATTGTCCGGCATCAACCGGTAATAGCTCTTGTTGTCCAGGCCACGGAAGGACATCGTCGTGCCCAGCTCGCTGCCCTCGCAGGTGTGGTTGTAAACCACATCCAGGATCACTTCGATACCGGCGGCGTGCAACGCCTGTACCGCCGCGCGTATCTCATTGAGCGCGCCTTCGGCCATGTAGCCCGGTTCGGGCGCGAAGAAGGCCAGCGTGTTGTAGCCCCAGTAATTGCGCAGCTTCATCTCGGTAAGGCGGCGGTCCTGCACGAAGGCGTGCACGGGCAGCAGTTCCACGGCGGTGATGCCCAGTTTCACCAGGTAGTCGATCACATAGGGGTCGGCCAGGGCGATGAAGGTACCGCGCTCGTTCTGGCGAATGCGCTTGAGCGTACGCGTAAAACCCCGCAGGTGCGTCTCGTAGATGATCGTCTGGTTCCACGGCGTATGCGGCCGGTTGCCGCCCGTCCAATGCATCGGCTCGTCGACCACGACCGCCTTCGGCATGGCGACGGCGCTATCGCGTCGGTCGAACGACAGGTCCGCGCGTGGTGAGGAAACGCGGTAGCCATGCAGGGCATCCGACCAGCGCACCTGACCGTGCAGCAGGCGCGCATAGGGATCGAGCAGGAGCTTGTTCGGATTGAACCGATGCCCCTCTTCGGGTTCGTAAGGCCCGTACGCACGAAATCCGTACAGCGTGCCGCCGCGGACGCGCGGCAGGTAGCCGTGCCAGATCTCGTCGGTGCACTCCGGCAACTCGTAGCGCGCGATCTCTCGCTTGCCGGAGGGATCGAACAGACACAACTCGATGCGCTCCGCGTGGGCGGAGAACACGGCGAAGTTGGTACCCATGCCGTCGCAGGTCGCACCCAGGGGGTACGGCGTACCGGACTGCATGCGTTCGGGAAGTGCGGGCATCGAGATCCTCGTCAGTCGGCCACGAACATGACCGTGGAAAGCGGAGGCAGGCTCAGCACGAGCGATTGTTCGAAACCGTGCGCGTGCACCGCCTGCGCATGGCGTTCGCCTTCGTTGCCAATGCCGGAGCCGCCGTACTCCGCCGCGTCCGAATTCAGCGCCTCACGCCAGCGCCCGCCTTCCGGTACGCCAAGGCGGAAGCCATGCCTCGGTGTCGGTGTCATGTTGCTCACCACTAATACGGTGCGCCCACCGTCGGCCATGCGCAACCAGGCGAAGACACTTTGCTCCGCATCGTCACCGATGACCCAGCGGAAGCCACGTGGGTCCGAATCCCAGGCGTGGAGCGCCGGCGTGCTCGCGTAGAGTTTGTTGAGATCGCGCACCAGCTTCTGCACACCCAGGTGCAGCGGATGGTCGAGAAGCTCCCAGGCGATCTGGGCGTCGTGGTTCCACTCGCGCGGTTGGGCGATCTCGCCACCGGTGAACAACAGTTTCTTGCCGGGATGTCCCCACATGAAGCCGTAATAGGCGCGAAGGTTGGCGAACTTCTGCCACTCGTCGCCCGGCATGCGGCCAAGCAGGGAACGTTTGCCATGCACCACTTCATCGTGCGACAGCGGAAGCACGAACTTCTCCGAGTACGCATAGACCATGCTGAAGGTCATCTCGCCATGGTGCCAGCGACGATGAATCGGGTCATGGGTCATGAAGTCGAGCGAATCGTGCATCCAGCCCATGTTCCACTTGAAGGTGAAACCAAGACCGCCCTGCTCCACCGGCTGGGTGACGCCGGGCCACGCCGTGGATTCCTCGGCAATGGTCATGCAATCCGGATGACGCTCGGCGACGAGCTGGTTCACGCGGCGCAGGAAGTCGATGGACTCCAGATTCTCGCGACCACCGTATTTGTTAGGCACCCACTCGCCGTGTTTGCGGCTGTAATCGCGGTAAAGCATGGATGCAACAGCGTCGACACGCAGACCGTCGACATGGAACCGTTCAAGCCACGCCAGCGCACTGGCGACGAGGAAGCCCGAGACCTCGTTTCGACCGAGGTTGAAGATCAGCGTATTCCAGTCCTGATGGAACCCTTCGCGCGGGTCCGCATGTTCGTAGAGTGGCGTGCCGTCGAAATGGGCCAGACCGTGGATATCGGTCGGGAAATGCGCAGGCACCCAGTCGACGATCACGCCCACCCCTGCCTCGTGGCAGCGGTCGACGAAACGCGCGAACGCTTCGGGCGTGCCGAACCGTGAGGTCGGAGCGAACTGGCCCAGTGGCTGGTAGCCCCACGAGCCGCCGAACGGATGCTCGGAAATTGGCAGCAGCTCGATATGGGTGAAACCCATGCCGGCGACATACGGGATCAGTCGCTCGCCGATATCGTCCCAATGCAGCTCTTCATTGTTCTTGCCGCGCAACCACGAACCGGCATGCAGTTCGTAGATCGACAGCGGTGAACCCGCGTGGTGCAACGCGCCGCGCTTGCGCAACCACTCGGCGTCCGTCCAGTGGAACGCGGTCGGGTCGGCCACGATGGATCCGGTGGCCGGCGGCAATTCCGCTGCCAGCGCGACAGGATCCGCGCGCTGGGTGAGCGAACCATCGGCACCCCAGATTTCATACTTGTACCGCGCACCGGCAAGCAGGCCCGGCACGAAAAGCTCCCATACCCCGGAGGGCACGCGCTTGCGCATCGGGTGACGACGACCATCCCAGCTGTCGAAGTCGCCGACCACACTCACCCGCTGCGCATTCGGCGCCCATACGGCAAAGCGCACGCCGTGCACGCCGTCGAGGGTGATGGGATGGGCGCCGAGCACGCGAAACAGTTCGACGTGCGTGCCGTCGGCCATGCGTGCCAGATCGTCGTCGGCCAGCAAGGTACCGAAGGCATAAGGATCGTGCGTATCGTGGCTCGCAGCGGACCAACGAACCCGCAGGCGATACGCGGATGCATCGGGAGCGAAGCCGGCAAACAGGCCGCCGTCGTGAACGCGCCGCAGCTCCGCCACCGGCCGACCGCTGGCGTCAATCAACTCGACACCCAGGGCGCCGGGCTGCAGGGTGCGCACGACGCGCCGTCCGTCGACCGTGTGCGGCCCCAGTAGGGAGAAGGGATCGCCGTGACGACCCTCGACCAGCGCGGCGACCGCGGCGGCATCGCTCAGGCCGTAGTTACGTGCGTCGGTCACGTATCCTCCTTCAGTTCGGTGGCGGTATCGCCACGCGCAGCCTGAAGCAGGCCACGCAACGGCAGGTCGAGCCAGCCGGGCCGGTTCGCGGCCTCGTAGCTGACTTCGTAAGCTGCCTTTTCGATGACGAAGAGTTCAAGCAGCGGCGCGAGCGCAGCGGCATCGACCCAACGTACCGGCGCCGCATCCAGCACGCTCCGGTATGCCTCCAGGAAGACCCTGGACGAGCGCTCGCGGAAACGGGCCAGATAGTGGCCAAAGCCCTCGTCCTCCACCGGTGCCAGGCCATCTTCGCCGCGACGGGCCATCGCGGCCGCGTAGTGCAGCGAACGCAGGAAACCCGCGACGTCACGCAGCGGCGTGTGCTTGCCGCGCCGCTCTTCTAGCGGGCGCGCCGGCTCACCTTCGAAGTCGATGATGTACGCGTCGTCCTGGACCACGAGGACCTGGCCCAGGTGAAAGTCACCATGGGTACGGGTGAGCAGCGCGCCTTTGCCTGCCTTTGCCAGGTCACCGATACGCTTGTCCAGCGTGGCAGCCAGGCCATGCAGTGCTTCGATCTCGCCATGGACCTCTTCGGAAACGTCCGTGGCATGGTCGAGCGACCGCAGCGCACGAGTGACCTGTTCGCGCACGCTGTCGCGCCACGCCTGGGCCCCTGCTTCGCTTGCCGTCTCGGGATCGAATGCCGGAAACTCCGACGGGCGGGCAAGCAACGCGTGCAATTCAGCCAGGCGCGTACCCACGGCCGCGGCGAAGGCGTCGTAACCACCCTCGATCTCCGCGCGGCGTTCGTCGTCGTTGGAATGGCCGTACTCGTCGTAGCTGCGACGCAGGAAGTCCAGCGTCCACCGCCAGGCATCGCCCTGGTTGCGCAGGAAGCCCTGCAGCACGGCGATGGTGGTGCGATCGCCCTGCTCGTCCACGCGGACCACTTCGCCCAGGAGAGGCGCGGTGTTCGCGTACCCGTTCTCGGTCAGGAACCGGCCCATCTCCACTTCAGGATTAATGCCGGCCGAGGTGCGACGGAACAACTTCAGCACGCCCTGCTCGTGCAGGATCATGGAGCTGTTGGATTGCTCGGTGGTCATCCAGCGATTATCGACATCACTCGAGAAGGCATCCGGATTGAAGAAGTCGGTGCGCTCGAAACGGACGAATCCGTTGTGTACCGGCAGTTCAATCTCGTTGCGCAGGCCGATCAGCAGACCCGACGCAAAGGCATCGAGCGAGAAGCCGTCCGTAAGTACGCCGATCCGGCGCCCCCGACGGACACGTGCGAGCGTCAGCTGCTGCTGGCGTGCATTCGGGCTCTCGTCTTCCCAGACGATGCCGACCGGCAGGCTGTAGCGCTCTGTCCCGCCGTCGGCGAGTGTCGCCTCGACTTCGGTAAACACCACGTCGTCACTGCGATCAGGCCAGGGCACGGCGTAAAGGATCCTCACCGACTCGATGCCGCGGTCCTTCGACGCGAACCAGCGGCGCACGCCGAGGTAGGTCGGCAGCACCTGCTTTTCGATCACACCGCGGTGATGCGCCATCACCGGGCCTTCGACCAGCGCACCGCGAACCACGAGGGTCTCGTAGTCCGGCATAGGCTCGGCAGGTATTTCGTGCCATTCGGGCATCTGCGCATTCGGGCAGATCTGGAAGGCATAGAAACCGTAAGGTGGCACGGTCAAAAGATAAGGCAGCTGGCCCACGGGCGGGAATGACGAGCCACCCATGATCTCGATCGGCACCTGGCCATCGAACGATGCGAGGTCGAGCTCGACAGCCTGCAACGAGCGCGACATGTTCGCCACGCACAGCACGTGTTCACCGTCGAACTCGCGTAGGTAGGCGAGTACCTTGCGATTACCCGGATAAAGGAACTTGAGCGTACCCCGGCCGAACGCCTTGTAACGCTTGCGCACCGCGAGCATGCGTCGCGTCCAGTTCAGCAACGAATGCGGATCGCGCGACTGCGCCTCGACGTTGATCGCCTGGTAGCCGTACAGCGGATCCATGATCGGCGGCAGGACGAGGCTTGCGGGGTCGGCACGCGAGAAGCCACCGTTACGGTCCACCGACCACTGCATCGGGGTACGCACGCCGTCGCGGTCACCGAGGTGGATGTTGTCGCCCATGCCGATCTCGTCGCCGTAATAGAGCACCGGCGTGCCGGGCATCGACAACAGCAACGCGTTCATCAGTTCGATACGACGGCGGTCACGTTCGAGAAGCGGCGCAAGACGGCGGCGGATACCGAGGTTGATACGCGCGCGCTTGTCGGCGGCGTAGGTCTGCCACAGGTAGTCGCGCTCGTTGTCGGTCACCATTTCGAGCGTGAGCTCGTCGTGGTTGCGCAGGAAAATCGCCCACTGGCAGTTTTCCGGAATAGCCGGGGTCTGCCGCATGATGTCGGTGATCGGGAAGCGGTCTTCGCGCGCGATCGCCATGTACATGCGCGGCATCAGCGGGAAATGGAAGGCCATGTGGCATTCGTCGCCGTTGCCGAAATAGTCCTGCGTGTCTTCCGGCCACTGGTTGGCTTCGGCCAGCAGCATGCGGTCCGGATAATGCTGGTCGATTTCCGCACGCATCACCTTGAGGATGTCATGCGTCTCGGGCAGGTTTTCGTTGTTCGTCCCTTCCCGCTCGATCAGGTACGGAACGGCATCGAGTCGCAGGCCGTCCACGCCCATGTCCAGCCAGAAACGCATCACGTCGAGCACGGCCTTGAGCACCGCTGGATTGTCGAAGTTCAGATCCGGCTGGTGCGAGAAAAAGCGGTGCCAGAAGTACTGGCCGGCGACCGGATCCCAGGTCCAGTTCGACTTCTCGGTGTCGATGAAGATGATGCGGGTGCCGTCATAGGCCTGGTCCGTATCCGACCAGACGTAGAAGTTACGCGCGGCCGAGCCTTTCTTTGCCGCGCGTGCGCGCTGGAACCAGGGATGCTGGTCGGACGTGTGGTTGATGACCAGTTCGGTGATGACACGCAAACCGCGCGCATGCGCTTCGGTAATGAAGCGCTTGACGTCGGACAGCTTGCCGTAATCCGGATGCACCGCCTTGTACTCGGCAATGTCATAGCCGTCGTCGCGGCGGGGGCTCGGATAGAACGGCAGCAGCCAGAGCGTGTTCACGCCCAACTCCGCGATGTAGTCGAGTTTGTCTATCAGTCCCTGGAAGTCACCGACACCGTCATCGTTGGAATCGAAATACGACTTCAGATGCACCTGATAGATGATGGCGTCCTTGTACCAGAGCGGATCGCTCGAGAAGTCGGGAGCGGCCGCCTGCTTCTTTGCTTTGGCGCGTGTAGGCATGGGTCAGACTCCGGGAAGCCGCACGTGCCAGACCGCATAGGGCTGGCCAAGGCCGAGCCACACATGCTGATTGGCGCCGCGCCAGGCGACGGGTTGGTTATGAAGAAGGTCGTGGATATCGAGCTGGGCGTCGGAGGCGTAGCCCCAGTCGCCCAGCGGCAAGGAAAGGTCGGCGGCCTGCGCGTTGTGCGGATCCATGCTGATGGCCACCAGTACGACGTCGTCGCCCGAGCGCTTTTCGAAGAAGAGCACCTGCGCATTGTTCGCCGGCAGGAAGCGCACGCCCAGATGACTCTGCAACGCGGGATGTGCGCGGCGAATCGCGTTCAGCTGGGTGATCTCGGCAACGATATTGCCCGGGGCGTTGAAGTCGCGGACACGGATCTCGTACTTCTCCGAATCCAGGTACTCCTCCTTGCCCGGCATGGGTGCGGATTCGCAGATCTCGAAGCCGGAATACATGCCCCACAGCCCGGACAACGTGGTCGCCAGTGCTGCACGGATGAGGAAGCCTGGTCGACCCGAGGTCTGCAGGAAGTAGGGATCGATATCCGGTGTGTTGACGAAGAAGTTCGGCCGGAAGAAATCCTTGGGCGGCGTGGTTGTCAGCTCGGTGAGGTAGTCGATGAATTCCTGCTTCGAGTTGCGCCAGGTGAAATACGTGTACGACTGGTTGAATCCCACCTTGGCCAGGCGATACATCGGCTTGGGGCGGGTGAACGCTTCGGACAGGAACAGCGCGTCGGGATACTTCGCACGCACCCGCGCAATCATCCATTCCCAGAAGGGGAACGGCTTGGTGTGGGGGTTATCGACGCGAAAAGTGCGGATGCCTTCGTTGGCCCAGAACAGCACGACGTCGCACAGCGCTTGCCATAGCGAGGGCACCGCCCCTTCGGCATAGAAGTCGACGTTGACGATGTCCTGGTATTTCTTCGGCGGATTTTCCGCGTAGCGGATGCTGCCGTCGGGTCGCCAGTCGAACCATTCCGGATGTTCCTTCAACCAGGGGTGATCGGGTGAACACTGGATAGCGAAATCGAGGGCCAACTCGAGCCCGTGTTCATGCGCGGCATCACGCAACGCGCGGAAGTCCTCGATCGTGCCCAACTGCGAATGGATGGCCGTATGGCCACCGTCCGGCGACCCGATGGCATAGGGACTGCCCGGATCATCGGGGCCCGGTGTCAGGGTGTTGTTGGGGCCCTTGCGGAATGCCGTGCCGATCGGGTGGATCGGCGGGAAATAGAGCACGTCGAAGCCCATGTCCCGGACCGCCGGCAGGCGCGCGATGGTGCTGCGGAACGTGCCGTGCTTTGCCTTGTCCTGGGTCATCGAACGCGGAAACAGCTCGTACCAGCTCGCGAAACCGGCTTCGCGTCGATCGACCTCGAGCTGGAACGATTCGGTGATCGTCGAGCGAACGCGCGGGTCCGTGGCCGTCATCAGTTCCAGCGTGCTGTCAGCTAGCAGGAGCTCCAGGCGTTCGTCGCCCTGCGCCTTGGCCACGGCGGTTGCGAGGCTGCGCAGGCCCTTCGCTTTCGCGCCGGACGCATCCTTCGCGCGCGCTTCGACGAGCAGCCTGCCCTCCTCCAGCTCGAGGTCGATCGGCACTTTCGCCTCGTGCTTGACCTCGAGTTCGTGCCGATAGGTGCCGAACGGGTCGCGCCAGGCTTCGATCTGGAACTCGTAGCGACCCATGCGCGTGGGTGTAAATCGCGCCGTGTGGATGTCGTTGTTGACAGGCTCGAGGACCACTTCGCGCCAGGCCTTCTCGTCCAGGGCGCGGTAGCGAAGACGGGCCGCGAGCACATCGTGACCGTCCAGGAAGATATCGGCGGTGACATCGATAGCCTGGCCGACGATACGTTTGGCGGGAAAACGACCGCCGTCCACGGTGGGCTGGACGGCTTCGATGATGACGCGTGGGGCTTTGGTAGCGGACTGCATGAATTCCTTATGGGCGGTGGCGCCGATCTTGCGCTTCACCGCTACGCCAGCGCTGGCGGTCAGTGTCAGCACGGCACCCGGATGCAGGACCACGCCATCGCCCTCATCGAAGACTTTGCGGCCATCGGGCGTGGTCCAGGGACCGAAGTGGGAGGCATCGCCGATCAGTGCGTCGTCGGCGGTCAGGGGGGCTTCGCGGTCGAGGGAAGCATTGACCAGGGTCAGCGTGGCGTGCGTGGCCGTGCGCGGATCCGCGCCCTCCACGGTGAGGAAGGCGGCGATACCCTTGCGCGTGACGATGGTAGGTACACCACCCACGCGCTCACCGATCGCCGCGTTAGCGGCCTTCACGGTCGCGGTCACGTCCAGCGCAGCACCCGAGGCGAGATCGGCGGGGGTGATCGCACTGCCCCGCCGCGGATCGAGCGCGTCGTGCGCGGCATATTCGAAACCGACGGGCATCATCCAGCCGGCAGGCGCGGTGGCGGCGAAGGCGATGGCCCGGCGGTAGGCATGGTCGAGCTGGTTTTCTTCACCCAGTTCATCACCCAGCCGCGTGGCGAACGGCTCCTCGGTGCAGGCCAGCGCTGGTGCGACCTGCTGCAACCGTGCCGCCTCCTCGGCGAACCAGGGCGCACGGAAGTCCCACCAGTTGGCCGACGAAACCACGGCATCGAAGCCCGCCCCGCGCATCGCGGCGAGTTCCTCGGGCGTGCTGCCTGGCGTCCAGGCCAGGAAGCCCACCTCGGGCCTTTCCTCGTGGACGGCATCGATCAGGGTCTTCCATAGCGACGCGGGCAGCCGCTGCGGATGCATCAGACGGAACCCGGCAACGCCGGCGGTCGTCCAGCGTCGAAGGCGGTCGATCCACCACTGCGTGGCGGCATCCGCCACGGCGGGATCGTTCAGGCGCCAGCGGGCGCTGTCGCTCTCGCTGGGGGTCCAGCGCGGGTCGGGGGTACCGTGTTCGGCCGCGATCGGCCTAAACCAGCCCGGATGCTCGCTGCGCACAGGCGAGTCCGAGGCCAGCTCGTCCAGGGGCAGGTCCAGCCACAGCTCCATATGGTGTGCCCGACAGGCCTTGGCGATCTGGCCCAACCGCGTGGCGGCGTCGCCGTCGGCACCGAGCGCAGGGTTGAGCCGGTCGAAGTCCCGTATGACGAAGACATCACCGCAGGCCGAGGCCTCGAACGGTGGCGCGATCAGCAGCTGTCGGAACCCCAACGAGGCCGCATGCTCGATCCAGGCGTTCCAGGCGGTCATCGGACCCGCGAGCAGCGGATGCAGGTAATAGATGCAAAGGGGCGCACGCATGCTTGCCGACATGTACTCGTGTTCCTCTGGGGTTGGAACAAGCTTGCCGGGTCGGATGTATGCGTCGTGCCAATAGACCCGGACACGCGAAGGCATTCACAGTGACGCAGACGGGTGTTTCCGCAGTGTGAATACGCGGAATTTTGCGGGGTGTGGGAGCCGCTTCAGCGGCGAACCCGCGGCAGCGGGCCAGATAGCGGCGAGCACCCGATCGCCGCTGAAGCGGCTCCTACAACTGCGTGCTTTCCCGCATCGCGCGTGCGATCGCTTGCTCGTCATCGCCCATCCGCTCGGCGAGCAACGCGGCCGCACCGAGGCGATCTTCGACCGGACGATTCTGCCCGAGCTTCCACTTGCCTTCGATGCGGTCGATAGGAAGGCGAATGCCGACGATGGCGCGGAGGTTCGCGGCGACGTAGTCGTCGGGGGCGTCGTCGACCTGCCAGGGCACGGGCTGGGCGGCGGCATGTTCCGACTGATTGGTCAGGCTGACGAGGTGGGCGCGCAGACGCACGGGATCGTCATAGGTTTCCACGCGCCCATAGGCGTGAACCGCGATGTAATTCCAGGTCGGCACTTCGCGGTGATGCGTCGCCTTGCCCGGGTAACCGTTCGGCGAAATATAAGCGTGGGCACCGGCGAAGATCGACAGCACCTCGCCTCCGTGGCGGCTGACGTGATTGTTCGGCCTGGCCACGTGAGCGTATAGCGTGCCCAACGGGCCCTCATCCGGCACGAGCACGAACGGCAGGTGACTCGCCTCGATGCCTCCCTCGCCCGCCGTGACCAGGGTGCCGAAGGCGATCGAGCGGATCGCCTCATGCAACACGGGCAGGCGGGATTCGACGAAGGACTTCGGCGTATACATTTACTGGCCGAATTTGATCTCTTCGCCTTCGTGGCCGCGATCCCAGCCGCGCAGCTCGTCGCGGATATGGGCGATGCGCTGGCGACCGAGCGCGTTGCGCTCCTCGTCCAGGACCAGGCCGTCGAGCAACTCGGCCAGGCGCTGCGCGGTCGGCAGCATGGCGTCCCAGGCATCCAGCGCAGGCGCGGGGCCCGGCAAGGCCATGAAGAACGACAGGCCCGAGGTCTGCAACGTGGCGATGCGACCCATGTCGAAGTTACCCGGCTTGGTCAGGTTGGCCACGCTGAAAATCGGGCCCTGCTCCGGGTGCCCGTCGACCAGGCGGTGATAGATGCCCATGTCGCCGAATTCGAGGCCAGCCTTCTCAGCGGCGACGACCAGGTCGGAGCCGTGGAACTTGCTGCCTTCGCGAGCGACCACGTAGAGGCTGACGATGCGCTCCACCGGCGCGTGCGACGGACGGCGACCGAGATCCGAGCGCGGCGGGGCCTTCGGCGGCGGTGCGGGCGCAGGAACGGGCGCGGGTGCCGGTGCAGACGGGCGCGGCGCAGGGGCCGCCGCAACGGGCTCGTCGAGGTCGAACGGCAGGTCGAAGCGCGGTTCGACGCGCTGCGGCGGATGCTGCGGAGCGGCCGGCGACGCCGGCTCATCGCGAGCCTCCGGGGGGCGAATCGCCGCGCGATCGCCGGACAGCGACGCGCCCAGGCGTTCCAGCTCCGCGCGCAAGTCCACGTCCAGCTCGCCCTGCTTGGGTGTCGGACGGAACAGCGGGTCGTTGGCGTCATCGTCGCGGGCGCTGAATTCGCGCTCGTCGCGCGTGTCGTACGCACGATCGTCCCGGGCGCTGAAGGATTCGCCGCCGGCTTCCCCGACCTCTTCGCCGTCGTCGTTGAACACCGGCTCGCGGCGCTCGCGAGAACGCTCCTGCCCCTCGGGCATGGGCTTGCGGCGGCCCTGCTGTTCCTTGCGCGGCTGGCCGAACAGCCAGATCAACACAAGGACGACGATGCCGACGAAAAGCATCGGGATGCCTACTGCGGGATTCCAGGCGAGGCCGATGGCGGGATTCATGCTTCGATTCCTTGTTTAGTACTTAAGCCGCGCCGACGAGCTTGGACGCTTCGGCGAGGTCGACCTGAACCAGGCGGGACACACCCGGCTCGCGCATGGTAACGCCGCACAACTGGTAAGCGGCCTCCATGGTGGCCTTGTTGTGGCTGACAAAAATGAACTGCACCTTCTCGCTCATCTCACGGACCATGGCGGAGAAGCGGCCGACGTTGGCTTCGTCCAGCGGTGCGTCCACCTCGTCGAGCAGGCAGAACGGCGCCGGATTGAGGCCGAAGATCGCAAATACCAGGGATACGGCAGTGAGCGCCTTCTCGCCACCGGAGAGCAGCGTGATGTTGCTGACGCGCTTGCCCGGAGGACGCGCCATGATCGCCACGCCGGTGTCGAGCAGGTCTTCGCCGGTCAGTTCCAGATAGGCATGTCCGCCGCCGAAAAGGCGGGGGAAGAGCTCCTGCACGCCCGCATTCACGCGGTCGAAGGTCTCCTTGAAGCGCTGGCGGGTCTCTCGGTCGATTTTCTTGATCGCGCCCTCCAGCGTTTCCATGGCGCTGACCAGGTCGGCCAGCTGCGCATCGAGGTACTCCTTGCGCTGTGATTGCTCCGCGTGCTCCTGGATCGCGGCCAGATTGACCGGTTCCAGGCGGGCGATCTTCTGCGCGAGGTCGACGAGCTGCCGCTGCCAGTGCTCCGGCTCGGCGTCTTCGGCCAGTTCGGTGAGCAGGGCTTCGAGTTCGAGGCCGGACGACTTGATCGCCTGCGCCAGCTGTTCGGCCCGAAGCTGCAGCGCCTGCGCGGCGAGGCGCTTCTCAGAGACGCTCTCGCGCACCTGGTTGAGCACGTGCTCGGTACGCTGGCGCTCCTGCTCGAGGCGACGGAACTCGGCGTCGCAGTCTTCCAGCGCGCGGCGCGCCTCCACCAGCTGCTTGTCGACCAGCAGGCGCTGGTCGAGGTAGGTCTGGCGTTCTTCCTCCAGTTCCGCGATGGGATCGGAGCCTGCGGCGAGCTGCTGGTCGATCTCGTCGCGACGCGCCGTGACCTGGCGCAATTGTGTGTCGAGACGGGCCAGTGCCTGCTCGAGCGAAGTGAGTGCCGCGCGCTTGGACTCCATGCCCAACGCCAGCTGATGCGACTGGTCGGCGGCTTCGCGGGCATTGATGCGCGCTTCCTCACGCGCTTCCAGCAGTTCGCGGCGCTCGTTCTCCAGACCACGACGCTCGTCTTCACGATCGCCCATGAGGCCAACCGCCTCGTCCAGGCGCGAGCGCGCATCGCGCGTCTGGCTCGCCAACTCGTCGACCTGCTCGAGAATGACGCTGATCTCGCCACCGACCTTTTCGGCACGTGCGCGAGCGGTTTCCATCTTGCCACGATGGCTCTGCAGCTGGCCGGCCAGCTCGGAGAGACGACGGTGGGCCGCGTAGAGGTCACGTTGGGCATCGTCGCGCTGACGCTCGGTCTCGAACTTGCGCGTGCGCAACGTCTCGAGCTGCTCGGTCCCTTCTTCGCTGGCAACTTCCAGCGTCTCGATCTGTTCGGCGAGCTGGCGAATCTCGCGCTCGCGGGCGAGGACACCGACCTGGTTGCCCTGCGCGCGCAGCACACGCGCCCAACCCGGACCCATCCAGGCGCCGTCGCGGGTAATCACCGACTGGTGCGCCGCGAGCGACGAAACACGCGCCGCGGCATCCTCGACGGATTCGGCGATGAAAACATTACCCAGGAGCGCCATCGCAGCCACCGGGCCGCGTACATAGGCGGCCAGCGTGCCAGCGGCGCCGGGGCCAACCTGTTCCTTGGCGAACAGCGCCACATCGGCGTTGCCGAGCGCTTCGAATTCGGGGGTCAAGGCACCGATGGCATCCACCAGCACGCCGTCGAGCACACCGGCAAGAACGGTTTCCACCGCGGATTCGTAGCCGGCATCGACCTGGAGCGACTCGCCGAGGCGGCGCGAACGGTCCAGGCCAAGACGTGACAACCAGGCACTCGCAGCGGTTTCTTCCTGACCCAACGCCGCGCTCTGCAGGGCTTCGAGCGAGGCCTGGCGGCCACGCGCGGTCTGCAACTGCTGGCGGGCTTCGTTGAGCGAAGACTGCACCTGCCGTTCTTCGTCGAGCACGCGCTCGTACGACACCTTGTGCTGGTCGAGCACGCCGCCAAGCGTCTCGACGCGCTCACGCTGCGTGTCGTGCTCGACGTCGAGCTGTTCTGATGCGGCGTTGAGCGCGGCGACGTCGGTCGCGCGCTGCTCCGTTTCCAGCGCTTCCTTCCGACGGGACAGGTCGACGGTCTGGCGATCGAGGTAGGCCAGCTTGGTCCGCTCGACCTCGGCGGCACGACTCGATTCCGAGGCACCGCGCGTATGCGCGTCCCAGCGCTGCTGCCAGTCGGCCAGCTTCGTTTCGGTAGCGCGCTGCGCTTCGCCGGTTTCATCCTGGATCTGCTGCAGAGCTTCGAGCTTCGGCTCGCCTTCGGCCAGGGCCATGCGCAGGGTTTCTACCTGTTCGCGGTCGGCCGTGATGTGGCCCTGCAGTTCCTCGAATTCGCGCTCGGTGTCGGCGCGCGAACGGGTGAGGCGTTCGCTCAGGTCGCGGTTATGGCGCACCTGCTGCTCGACACGCGCGATCTCGGCGCCGACTTTGTACACCTCGCCCTGGACCTGGTTCAGGTGCTCGCTGGCGCCCTGGTGACGCTCGCGAACGGTCTCCAGCTGCGCTTCGATCTGGCGCTGCCCGGCAAGATGCTTATCGATCTCCAGCTCGGCTTCGCGCAGGCCCGAACCCTCGCCTTCGTGCTGGCGATGCAGCGTGCGGTACTCGAGCGCGCGCAGTTCGGCTTCGCGATGGGTGTGCTCTTCCTTGAAGGCTTTCCAGCGTTCGGCCGCACGGGCCTGTCGGTTGAGGTGATCGAGCTGCTTTTCCACTTCGTCGCGCACGTCGCGGACGCGGTCGAGGTTTTCGCGCGTGGCCTTGATGCGGCTTTCGGTTTCCTTGCGGCGCTCCTTGTACTTGGAGATGCCCGCCGCTTCCTCGAGGTGGGTGCGCAGTTCTTCCGGCGCCGCCTCGATGATCTGACTGATCATGCCCTGCTCGATGATCGAGTAGCTGCGCGGGCCCAGGCCCGTGCCCAGGAACAGGTCGGTGATATCGCGGCGACGGCAGCGCGCGCCGTTGAGGTGGTACGAGGACTGGCCATCGCGGCTGACGATGCGCTTGACCGAGATTTCCGCGAAGCTCGCGTACTCACCCTGGATGGTGCCGTCGCTGTTGTCGAAGATGAGCTCGACCGTAGCCTGCCCCACCGGCTTGCGCGCACTGGAGCCGGAGAAGATCACGTCGGTGAGCGAATCGCCGCGCAGCCGGCTGGCGGCGGACTCACCCATGACCCAGCGAATGGCATCGATGATGTTCGACTTACCGCAGCCGTTAGGGCCGACGACGCCGGTCATATTGGTGGGCAGGTGCAGCGTGGTGGGGTCGACGAACGACTTGAATCCCGCCAGCTTGATCGTGGTCAGACGCATTATGGTTTCCGTTGGGACGCGGCCGAGGGCTCCGTTCGGGAGCCACCCCCTGGCTGATCGATCACTTTGCCAAAGGGGGGCGGGGTGCGCAATACGCGAAGCAGCATGAGGTTAAAGCGCTAACCCGTTGTTTTGTCGGCCCAACGATCACTCACCGGGAGCTTTTGCCTCGATCGCGAGGGCGTGGATGCCATCCGGCATCATGTCGCCCAGTGCAGCGTAGACCATCCGGTGCCGTTCGATCGGGTTCTTCCCGGCAAAGGCCGGGCTGACGATACGGGCGAAGAAGTGGCCCTTGCCCTCGCCAGAATGCCCGGCGTGCTTATGCCCCTCGTCGATCACGTCCAACTGGACCGGGGCGAGCGCCTCGGTCAGCAGCTGGCGGATGCGCTCGACCTTCTCGACGGTCACGGCAGGACGATGCGCAAGGGGCGGACGGTGACCTCGCGGTACACACCTGCGCCAATGTACGGATCGGCGTCCGCCCAGGCCTGGGCGGCCTCGAGGCTTTCGAACTCGGCCACGATCAGGCTGCCGGTAAAGCCCGCCTCGCCCGGGTCCTCCGCATCGATGGCGGGAAACGGGCCAGCCAGCTTCAGGCGGCCTTCGTCCTTGAGCGCCGAGAGCCGGGCCAGGTGCGCCGGACGCGCAGCGCGACGGCCTTCCAGGGAGTTCGGGTGATCGATACCGGTGATGGCGTAAAACATGGGGAGCTCCAGTCAGGCTTCAGGACGCATGGTCGGAAACAGCAGCACGTCACGGATCGACGCGGAGCCAGTTAGCAGCATGACGAGGCGATCGATGCCGACACCGAGGCCGCCTGTCGGCGGCAGGCCGACTTCGAGCGCGCGGATGTAGTCGGCGTCGTAATGCATCGCCTCGTCGTCACCGGCGTCCTTGGCATCCACCTGGGCCTGGAAGCGCGCCGCCTGGTCTTCGGAGTCGTTGAGCTCGGAGAAGCCGTTGGCCAGCTCCTTGCCGTTGATGAACAGCTCGAAGCGGTCGGTGATGCCCTTGTCCGTGTCACTTTCGCGCGCCAGCGGCGACACCTCGACCGGATGATCGGTGATGAAGGTGGGCTGGATGAGGGTGTGCTCCACCGTCGCCTCGAACACTTCCAGCAGGAGCTTGCCCCAGCCGTAACCGGGCTTGACGTGGATACCGAGACGCTTCGCATGCGCGGCCATCGCTTCGCGGTCGCGCAGGTCGCCCGGCTTGATCTCGGGATTGAGTTCGAGCACGGCATCTTCCATGCGCCAGCGACGGAAGGCCGGACCGACGTCGATCGTCTCGCCGTCCCACTCGATCACCGTGCTGCCGACGACATCCGCAGCGGCCGTGCGGATCATGCCTTCGGTGATATCCATGATCTCGTGGTAAGTGGCGTAGGCCTGGTAAAGCTCGAGCATCGTGAACTCGGGGTTGTGCCGTGTGGACACGCCCTCGTTGCGGAAATTGCGGTTGATCTCGTAGACGCGGTCGAAACCGCCGACCACCAGGCGCTTGAGGTAAAGCTCCGGTGCCACGCGCAGGAACAGCGGAATGTCGAGCGCGTTATGGTGCGTGGTGAACGGGCGCGCCGTGGCGCCGCCCGGGATCACGTGCATCATCGGCGTTTCGACTTCCATGAAGCGACGCGGTTCGGCTTCGAGCCAGCGACGTACGTGGCTGATGATCTTCGAGCGCAGCGCGAAAGTGCGGCGCGACTCTTCGGTGACGATGAGGTCGACATAGCGCTGGCGGTAGCGCTGCTCGACATCGGCCAGGCCGTGGTGCTTGTCCGGCAGGCCGCGCAGTGACTTCGTGAGCAGGCGAATCGACTCGACCTTGACCGATAGCTCGCCGGTCTTGGTACGCATGAGCAGGCCTTCAGCACCGACGATGTCGCCGAGGTCCCAGCGCTTGAACGCGTCGTAGCCTTCCTCGCCCAGCGTGCCCTGGTGCACGAACAGCTGGATGCGGCCGGTACCGTCCTGCATCTGCACGAAGCTGACCTTGCCCTGCCCGCGCATCAGGATGATGCGGCCAGCGACGGTCACGCGGCGCGGCGCGCCCTCGATGGCCTCGGCCGTCCAGGTGTCCTTGTCGGCGAACTCGGCCTGCAGGTCTCCCGCGAAGCTGTCCACCTTGAAGTCGTTCGGATAGGCGATGCCCTGCGCACGCAGCGATTTCAGTTTCTCGCGACGCTCGGCGATGAGGCGGTTCTCTTCGGCGGCGGTAACGGGAGTGTCGGCGCTGGTGTCATCGGTCATGGTGTGATTCTGGCTTCGTATATAGAGTACGGGGGCGCCAATGCGCCCCCGGGAACATCAGGCATCGAGACGCTTGGAGCCGGCTTCGAGGCCGGACTTCAGGCTGGCTTCGACGAATTCGTCGAGGTCGCCGTCGAGCACCTTCTGCGTGTCGGAGCGTTCGATGCCCGTACGCAGATCCTTGATGCGCGACTGGTCGAGCACGTAGTTGCGGATCTGGCTACCCCAGCCGATGTCGGACTTGGTCGCTTCCAGCGCATCCCGCTCGACATTGCGCTTTTGCACTTCCAGCTCATAGAGCTTGGCTTTGAGCATTTTCATCGCGCGGTCGCGGTTGGCGTGCTGGCTGCGTTCGGTCTGGCAGGCCACGACCGTGTTGGTCGGGATATGCGTGATACGCACCGCCGACTCGGTCTTGTTGACGTGCTGACCACCGGCACCGGACGAACGGTAGACGTCGGTGCGCAAATCGGCTGGATTGATGTCGATCTCGATGTTGTCGTCGACTTCCGGCGAAACGAACACCGAGGTGAAGCTGGTGTGCCGGCGGTTGTCGGAGTCGAACGGGCTCTTGCGGACCAGGCGATGAACGCCGATCTCGGTCTTCAGCCAGCCATAGGCGTAATCGCCTTCCACGCGGAACGTGGCCGACTTGATGCCCGCGACGTCGCCGGCGCTGACTTCCATCATCTCGGTTTTCCAACCGCGCGACTCCGCCCAGCGCAGGTACATGCGCAGGAGAATTTCGGCCCAGTCCTGGGCCTCGGTGCCACCGGCGCCGGCCTGGACATCGACGAAGGCGGCCGCGGAATCGAGTTCGCCCGAGAACATGCGCTGGAACTCCAGCTTGCTCACACGGGCATCGATCTTGTTCAGGTCACCGACGATGGACTGCACCGTGTCGTCGTCGCCATCGGCGGCGGCCATCTCGAGCAGCTCTTTCGAATCGGCGAGGGAGCCGGACATTTCGTCGATGCCGGTGACGATGCCGTCGAGCTGGGAGCGTTCGCGACCCAGTTCCTGGGCGCGCTTGGGATCGTCCCAGACTTTGGGATTCTCCAGTTCGCGGGTTACTTCTTCGAGGCGTTCTTTCTTGACTGCGTAGTCAAAGATACCCCCTAAGCGACTCGACGCGGCCCGTGAGGTCCGCAATCTGCGCGAGGATCGGATTGGTCTCGATCATGGTTGGCTTGCCTGCTGGTGCGGCGCGGGACGCGCCGGCTAAAGCGGCTAATCCTAACAAATCCTGCCATGCCCTGCTCCCTGTGGAAGCCGCTTCTTGTGGGAGCCGCTTCAGCGGCGATGGGTGCTGGCCTCACCCTGGCCCGCTGCCGCGGGATCGCCGCTGAAGCGGCTCCTACAAGGGTTTGGTTTACGCTGGGAGGGCTTCCTGATGGACGCCGCGCACCGCCCGGCCCGAGGGATCGGCGGCGGCGGCAAAGGCGGGGTCCCACTCCAGTGCGGCCGGCGACGAGCAGGCGATCGACTTGCCACCCGGCACGGTGGCCGCGCAGGCCTCCCCCGGGAAGTGCCTCTCGAAGAGGGTCCGATAGAAGAAGGCCTCCTTGGTCGCCGGCGTGTTCAGCGGAAAGCGGGCAGCGGCGGCAGCGAACTCTCGGTCCGAGACCATGGCCTCGGCGTGGGCCTTCAGTCCGTCGATCCAGCCATAGCCCACCCCATCGCTGAACTGCTCCTTCTGCCGCCATAGGATCTCCTCGGGCAGCGCACCCTCGAACGCTTCGCGCAGGATGCCTTTCTCGATGCCCTTGCGCGCCACCATCTTCGCTTCGGCGTCGAAGGCCATGGCGATGTCGAGAAACTCGGTATCCAGGAAGGGCACGCGCGCCTCTACGCCCCAGGCGGACATGGATTTGTTCGCGCGCAGGCAATCGTAGTAATGCAGCGCGTCCAGCTTGCGGATCGTTTCCTCGTGGAACGCTCGCGCCGAGGGCGCCTTGTGAAAATACAGGTAGCCGCCAAAGATCTCGTCCGAGCCCTCGCCGGAGAGCACCATCTTGACGCCCATCGCCTTGATCCGCCGGGCCAGGAGGAACATGGGCGTCGAAGCACGGATCGTGGTGACGTCGTAGGTTTCGATATGCCGGATGACCTCGGGCAAGGCATCCAGGCCTTCCTCGAAGGTGTAGCGGAAGCCGTGATGCACCGTGCCCAGCGCTTCGGCGGCGACTTCGGCGGCCTTTAGGTCGGGTGAGCCTTCCAGGCCGATAGCGAACGAATGCAGGCGCGGCCACCAGGCCTCACCGCGGTCGTCCTCCTCGATGCGGCGACGAGCAAAGCTGGCCGCGACGGCGGCGACGAGGGATGAGTCGAGGCCGCCGGAGAGCAACACACCGTATGGCACGTCGGTCATCATCTGCCGGTGCACCGCTGCTTCGAAGGCGGCACGCAGGTCCTTCGGTTCGATCGTTCGTCCCGCCGTGACGTCGTAGTCTCGCCATGCCGGGGTCCAGTAGCGCGCCGTCTCTCCCGTTTCGCTGTCGTAGACGTGGCCGGGCGGGAAAGGGGCGACGTCCGCACACACGCCGACCAGCGATTTCATCTCCGAGGCCACGCAAAGGCGCCCTGCCCGGTCGTGACCCCAATAGAGCGGGCAGACACCGAGCGCATCGCGCGCGATCAGGAAGCGACCGCGACCGGCATCCCATAGGGCGAAAGCAAAAATACCGCTGAGCTGGCCAAGGAACCCGGCGCCATGCTCGCGATAGAGCGCGTTGATGACCTCGCAGTCGGAGCCGGTAGTGAAGGCATAGTCGCTGGCGGCGCGCAGTTCGCGATGGTTGTAGATCTCGCCGTTCACGGCCAGGGCCAGATCGCCTTCCGGCGAGCGCAGCGGCTGGGCGCCGCTAGCGGGGTCGACGATGGCGAGGCGCTCGTGAACGAGAATCGCGCCCTGGTCGACGTAGACACCGCTCCAGTCCGGGCCGCGATGACGCTGCCGCTGGGAAAGCTCCATCGCCTGCGTACGCAGGGCGATCAGGTCGTCACCGGCCGTGAGGCCGAACATCCCGAAGATCGAACACATGGCTTTGTCACTCCTGGTCGGTATCTGGAAATTTACTAATGAAGAGAAAGGCGCAAAGAAAAAGGCCCGCCTGGTGAGGGCGGGCCTTTCGTGTGTGGGGTGCTTTCGCTAAAACCGCCTACACGCCGACCCTCCCGAGGTTCCGGGCATTATTGGTATTGGCGTTATTGGCGGTGAGGCGAGTCATGGGGTGACTAGAGCATGATCTGGGGGGCGATGCAAGCACCCTTTCGCCGATGAATCGGCTCCTACATGGAGCGGCGTGGCGCTACCCTTGGCTTTTGTGGGAGCCGCTTCAGCGGCGATTCCTGCGAAGCGCAACGCAAAGGATCACCAGATGAACACCCTGCTAGCCCTCGCCCTGCTCTCAACCGCCCAACCCGCGCCCGCCTGGCTCGCCGGCGACTGGAAGCCCTACAGCAACGCTTTCATCGGCCTGCGCATGCTCAGCATCCAGGGCAATAACACGCTCAGCTGGAAGGACTGCACGAATGCGCGTTTCGAGGTCGTCGACGCCGGCGATCGCATCGTGACGATCCGCCTGGCCAAGGACAGCAGGTGCATGCTCGACGACGCACCGCCAACGCGGATGGACACCATCCGCTTCGCCCTTCGCGATAACCGCTGCGACCTTGCTGTAACCGTCTACGCCTCGCCCGATGCCGCCAAACGCAACGAGCCCTCCGCGGAAGGCCTCTACGGAAAACCCAAGTGCCCGTCGGGACCCGCGTCTCAGGCGGCGGCCAACCTCTCGACCACGACGCGGTAAGCCTCGGCGGCGGATCGTTCGGCAACGTGCGCGAAGTCGCGAACACGCCACTGACCACCCACCATCACGTCGCGCACCAGCGGCGTATTGCCGGCAAACAGGAAGCTGTCGATCACATCGGCTTCGTCGCGCGCAGCGAGCAGCGGCGAACGGTCATCGAGAACCAGAAGATCGGCGCGCGCACCCTCGCCCAGCCGTGCGATATCCGTGGCTGCAGCCAGGGCGCCGCCTTGCAGGGCCCGCTGCCAGAGCGTCGTGCCAACGCTTTCTTCCGGCCGCCGTGCGGCCACGTTGCGATGACGCGTAATCAGGCGCTGGCCATATTCGAGCCAGCGAAGCTCTTCCACCGGCGACACGGAAATGTGCGAGTCCGAGCCGATGCCCAGCGTGCCGCCCGCATCGATGAAGGCGGCCAGCGGGAACAGTCCATCGCCGAGATTGGCTTCCGTCGTCGGGCACAGCCCGGCGACCGCGCCGCTTTGGGCCAGGCGGTCGGTCTCGTGCGGCGTGAGGTGTGTCGCGTGGATCAGGGTCCAGCGCGAGTCGACGTCCGCGTGGTCGAGCAACCATTCGACCGGGCGCGCGCCGCGTACGGCGAGGCAGTCCTGCACTTCGCCAATCTGTTCGGCGATATGAATATGGATGGGCAGTTCGCGGCACACACTGCTGGCCAGCAAGGCACGCATGGCGTCTTCCGGTACCGCGCGCAGCGAATGCAGCGCGATGCCCAGGCGCAGCATGTCGTTCTGCATCGGCGCGAGACGCTCGAGCAGGGCTACGTACTGGCCGACGTCGTGGCGAAAGCGCTGCTGCCGCTCGGTCAACGGACGTCCGTCGAAGCCACCGGTCATGTAGAGCACCGGCAACAGGGTCAGGCCGATGCCGGCTTCTTTCGCCGCCTCGATCAGCGCCAGCGACATCGCGGCGGGCTCGGCGTAGTGGACACCCCGCGGGCCGTGGTGCAGATAGTGGAACTCACAGACCTGCGTGTAACCCGCTTTCACCATCTCGACATAGAGCTGGGTGGCGATGGCCTTGAGGTCGTCCGGATCGATGGCTTCGGCAAAGGCGTACATCGTCTCGCGCCACGTCCAGAAGCTGTCTTCGCCCGGACCGCGCTGCTCCGCCAGGCCCGCCATCGCCCGCTGGAAGGCGTGTGAATGCAGATTCGGCATCCCGGGCAGCACGAAGCGGCCGATGCGCTCACCGGCGACGGCCGAGCCGGGGGCGAACCGCGCGCCGGCGATTGCCAGGCCCGGACCTCCCGCATGCCAGCTACCTTCCTGCCAGAGGAAATCCGCGGTCAAGGTGGCTTGTGACATGGGGGTGTCCTGTGGGATCCAGCGGGCATGGTAACCGACGGGCATAATGTCGGAATGACCGAGATCATTGCCGCTCAATCGCCGAAGCTGCTGCTTCGTCTGGCGCGCCCGACGGACGTGCCCGAACTCGTCGCCCTGACCGCCCGTGTCTACACGCCCGAATGGGGCCACTCGCCGGAGATGCTCCAGGGCCAGCAGACCCACTTCCCCGAAGGCCAGTTCGTGGTCGAGTACGAGGGAAAGATCGTCGGTTTCTGCGCCACCTTTCGCATCAACGAGGCCGTGGCGCTCGCACCCCACACCTGGATGCAGATTACCGGCGGCGGCTTCGCTTCGCGCCACGACACCAAGGGCGACTGGCTATACGGCATGGAAGTGGTGGTCCACCCGGACTACCGCGGCATGCGCATTGGCCAGCGGCTGTACATGGCGCGCAAGCGACTGTGCACCGACCTGAAACTTCGCGGCATCGTTTTCGGCGGCCGTATGCCTGGCCTGGCCCGTGCGATCAGCCGCTACGGCAGCGCGGAGGGCTACGTACAGGCCGTGGTCGACGGCAGCCGTCGCGATGCGACGCTGAGCTTCCAGTTGCGCAATGGCTTTGAAGTGATCGGCCTGCTCCGCGAGTACGTGCCGTCCGACCATGAATCGCTCGGTTACGCGGCGCACCTGATCTGGCGCAACCCGCAGCTTCACGATCACCCAGATACACCCAAGGTTTCGCAGAGCCACCGTCTTCCGGACACCGTGCGCGTGGCCTCTGTCCAGTATCAGCAGCGACGGATCAGCTCCTTCGCCGAATTCGCCACCCAGGTCGAATACTTCGTCGATATCGCCGCCGACTACGATGCCGACTTCGTCGCCTTTCCCGAGCTGATCACGCTGCAGTTGCTTTCGATCGAGAACGCCGAGCTGTCGCCGGTAGATTCCATCCGCCGACTCTCGGAGTACACCGACGAGGTCAAGGCGATGTTCCATCGCCTTGCCGTGCACTACAACATCAACATCATCGGTGGCTCACACCCGACACGGCAGCCGAACGGCGACATCCACAACGTCTGCTACGTGTGCCTGCGCGACGGCTCGATCCACGAACGAGAGAAGCTGCACCCCACGCCAAGCGAACGCAACGTCTGGAATATCACCGGCGGCGATACGGCGGCGACGATCCAGACCGACTGCGGGCCGATCGGCGTCATGATCTGCTACGACTCGGAGTTCCCCGAAGTGGCGCGTCACCTCACCGACCAGGGCGCGCTGATCCTGTTCGTGCCTTTCTGCACCGACGTGCGCGAGGGTTACCTGCGCGTGCGCTACTGCTCGCAGGCGCGTGCCATCGAAAACCAGTGCTACGTCGTGCTTTCTGGCAACGTCGGCAACCTGCCCGGTGTAAACAACTTCGACATCCAGTACGCGCAGAGCTGCATCCTCACACCGAGCGATTTGCCCTTTGCGCGCGACGGCATCGCTGCCGACTCAACACCTAATATCGAGACCGTCTTGTTCGCCGACCTGCGCCTTGAAAATCTCGCCCGCGCGCGCAACTCCGGCGCGGTGACGAACCTGAAGGATCGCCGCTTCGACCTCTACCAAGTGCGCTGGTCGCGCATGCCGGAGGGTAAGTGAACCTCGATCGCCTCCGCGCCTTCGGGCGACACGACTGGCTGTCACCCGAGCAATGGCGCCGCCGCATCCTGTTCTGGTCCGGCGCCATCGTGGTCGGCCTCGCTGCCGTACTCTTCGCCAAAGCGGCGGACTTCGCCTTCGAGGTGTTTCATAACGTCGCCTCGCACGGCTGGTGGGTGCCATTGCTCATCACACCGACGGTGTTCGCCCTGCTCTGCTGGCTGACCCAGGGCGCACTGAAGGCCACCCGTGGATCCGGCATCCCGCAAGCCATCGCTGCGTTGAAAGTGGAAGACGACGACTTTCGCACGCGCCTGCTTTCGCTCAAGGTAGCCGCGGGAAAGATGGCACTCACCCTGGCGGCGCTGCTCGGTGGCGCATCGGTCGGTCGCGAAGGCCCGACCGTGCATATCGGCGCGGGTTTGTTGTATTCCATGGGCCGGCGGTTCGGTTTCGACGATCCCACCGCCGCGGGCCGGTTCATCCTCGCCGGCTCGGCAGCGGGCCTGGCGGCGGCCTTCAACACACCGCTGGCCGGCGTGGTCTTCGCCATCGAAGAAATGTCCGGCACGTTCGAACATCGCATCAGCGGCACGTTGCTCACCGCCATCGTCGTGGCCGGTGTCGTCTCCCTGGGCATCGTCGGCAACTACGCGTACTTCGGCGACATCACCGCTGCCTTGCCGCTGGGCAGGGCCTGGATCGCGGTACTGCTCACAGGCATCGTCGGCGGCCTTGTCGGCGGACTGTTCGCCCGGTTGATCATCCCATCGGCCGTCGGCTTTCGCGGCGCCATGGGGCGGCTTCGCGCGCGGCAGCCCGTCGTGTTCGCCGCTGTCTGCGGCCTGGCGCTGGTGCTGCTCAGCCTGCTGAGCGCGAACGGCCTTTACGGCACGGGTTACGCCCAGGCACGCGACATCCTCCAGGGCCACAGCGACACCGGCCCGCTGTTTGGCGTGTTGAAGTTCCTCGGCAACATCGTTTCATCGTGGGCCGGTATTCCCGGCGGCATCTTCTCGCCAGCGCTCGCCGTCGGCGCCGGACTCGGCGGCAATATCGCCCAGCTCCTGCCCAGCGCGGATACCTCGGCGGTCGTGCTACTGGGCATGGCCGCCTATCTTGCCGGCGTCACGCAGGCACCGCTGACGGCGGTGGTCATTTCGCTGGAACTCACGGCCAATCATCAGATGGCGCTGCCGATCATGGCAGCCTGCCTGCTGGCCCGCGCGGTCTCCGGCCTGGTGTGTCGCGTTCCCGTCTACCGGGCGCTGGCCGACCTACTCATCGACAAATACGAGGAGGAGCGCGTGCGCCGCGAACTTCCCGCCACCGAAGGAGCGACACCCCCATGACGACCGATGACCGCTGGGACGGCCTGCTCCTTGACGTTGGCCTCGCTACGCTCGTCGATAACGGCGTGCCCTATGGCGCCATCGCGGATGGCGCGATCGGCTGGCGCGACGGCGTCATCACGTTCGCCGGCGCACGAAGCGACCTGCCGGGCGAACCACACACCTTGTCGCATCGGGTCGAATCCCTGCCCGGCACCTGGGTGACGCCCGGCCTCATCGACTGCCACACCCACCTCGTCTTCGGCGGCGACCGCGCGCAGGAATTCGAACAACGCCTTGAAGGCGCCACCTACGAGGACATTGCGCGCGCCGGCGGCGGCATCGTGTCCAGCGTTCGCGCCACTCGCACAGCCAGCGAAGACGAACTGCTGCGACAGTCCCTGCCGCGCGCGCGCGCCTTGCTGGCGGACGGCGTGACCACGCTGGAGATCAAGTCCGGCTACGGCCTGGAGCCCGACGCCGAGCGGCGCATGCTTCGCGTGGCCCGGCGCATCGGTGTCGAGCTGGGCATCGATGTACGCACCAGCTTCCTGGGCATGCATGCCTTGCCGCCGGAGTACGCGGGGCGGCGCGATGAGTACGTTGCCCTGGTCTGCGACACCATGCTGCCCTCGCTGGCCGGGGAAGACCTCGTCGATGCGGTGGACGCATTCTGCGAGGGCATCGGCTTCACCCACGCGGAGACCGAGCGCCTGTTCAGCAAGGCGAGCGCACTGGGCCTGCCGGTCAAGCTGCACGCCGAACAGCTGTCGGATCTGGGCGGTGCGGCGCTGGTCGCCCGATACGGTGGCCTCTCGGCGGACCACCTCGAATGGACCAGCGACGAGGGCGTGCGCGCCATGGCGGAGGCTGGCACGGTCGCCGTGCTCCTGCCCGGTGCCTATTACGCCCTGCGCGACACACGACCACCGCCCATCGAGGCGTTTCGCCGGCATGGCGTGGCCATGGCCGTCGCCACCGATCTCAATCCAGGCACCTCCCCCTTGCTGTCGTTGCGCCTGGCCATGGGCATGGCCTGCACGCTTTTCCGCCTTACGCCCGAAGAGGCGCTGCGTGGCGCGACGGTCCATGCCGCACGTGCGCTGGGTCTCGACGACCGCGGCACGCTTGCCCCCGGCCGACGTGCCGATCTCGCCATCTGGAACATCCGCCACCTTCCGGAGCTCTGCTACTGGATCGGCGGCAACCTCTTGCACGACGTGCGGGTAGCTGGCGAGCGGCCAGAAGCGGCGTAATCCGAGCTAATTTTCCGATTAGTTCCATCGATAGGCGGGAACTTCTCGCCTAAGATCGGCGACGTCGATCTCGCGTGACACGCGCCGCGCGTCGCAAGGAACACCGTTGAACGCTACACCGCCAGCACGCCGCGGGAACCGCGCCACGTCCCACCGCGTCGCAAGCATGATGTTCGCTCTATCGCTGCTCGCCGGTTGCGCCGACCCACGGGAGACCGACGCCGAACGCCGCACGCGTGTGCGACAGATGCGAGATGTATTGCGAATGCTCGATGCGATGGAATCGCCGCCTCCGTCGGGCGCGAAGGCGCGCGGGCAGAGTGGCGCCACCGGTGCGATCGCACCGCCCCTGGAACCCGATGCGCCTGCGGAAGCCACCGAGCCGGATGATTCCCACGGATGGCTACGCGCGGTGCTTGCCGTGATTGCTGCCGTCGTCACCGCCGGCCTGGGCGCCCGTCTATGGTGGCGCCGCCGCCGACGACCTCGCCCCGCACCAACCCCGACACCGTCCATCGCGGCGTTTTTCGCCACCGACGTTCCCGTGCCGACTGCCGAGGCCATCGAACTGAAACCACCTGAATGGGTCTATGAGGACTCACCCTACGCAACGCCGCCGCTTTATCTGGTCCCCGACCCAGTTGATTTGCTCTTGCCGGCCACTTCCACGTCGCCAGGTGGCGACACGCTGCTCACGCATCTCCAGGCCATCGATGTCAATCCTGCCCTGCATCTCGTCGGCGACGATCGGTTTCCCGAAATTCGCCGCGTAGGCGAAGGCATTGCCGGTTTCGATGCCTGGCAGGCCGTCCTCGAGGACGCCTGCAAGGGAGAAGGTGACGATGCTCACCTGGCGCGCTGGCTCGCACCGGCCATCCTCATGCTGCGCTCGCGCGACGTGCGCCGACGGGATGCCGAAGTGCTGCTCGAGGACGCCGCCCAGCGCACCCGCGATGGCATGAATCGCGCCGCGGATGAAGAGCGTCCGCACTGGGTGGCCCGCGCCATCCGCGTCGAGCTGGCCCGCATCGAGCGTCTGTCGGGGGCGATGCGACTGTTCGCCTTGCGCGCGTTGCAGTCACGCCAGGCCGTCGACCTCGGTGCCGAGGAACCGCCCGTGCTCGATGCATGGATCGACGTGCAGCTGGCGTGGGCCGGGTGGCTTCTCGGTGGTGGCGCCGCCGCGCGCCAGGCCGAGGCAGAAGCCTTATGCGATCGTCTTGCCGCCATCAGCCCCGAGGCGACGACACGCGCCCTGCGTCGGCGTGCCGAAATCTTTCTCCAGCGGGCGGAAGGCGAGAAAGGCGCGGTACGCCTGGCCAGCCTGCAACGCGCGCAATCCTTGCTCGAAGACGCCTACGCCCAAGGCGGCGACGCCGGTACGGCACTGCTGCTCGCGCGCTGCGCACGCCTGCGTGCGATGGCACTGCCCCCGGCCGATGCCGCCGATGCCTGCTCGCTCGGCCTCACGCATGCCTTTCTCGCCGAGCAAGACCCCGCGTGGCGAATGGATGCGCTGGAATGTCGTCTCTCCATACAGCTCACCTATGAATCGCTACCCGGACGCGCCGTTCAGGGCGAAGTGGCGGCATCGCTGGGGCGCGAACTCGCATCCATGGAAGCCGACTCCGTCGGCGCACGCACCGCCATGGCGGCGACGCGTCTGCGCGAAGGCGATTTCGCCGGCGCCAGCGCGCTTTGCGAGGCCGCGTGGCGCGGTGGCGGTGGCGACACGCATCTGCTCAATCTCTGGCGCGACGCCTGTCGCGGCTGGACGCAGACCGCCGACACCACGGGTCACGACCGACACGCACTCGCACTGGCCGTGCGCCAACTCGCCATCGCGCGCGCCACTCTCTAGACCAGGAATTCAGCACACGCATGAAGCCCCCTCACCCGCCCAACCACACGCCTTCGCCTTTCTGGAATACACGCTATGGCATCACCGCGGCTGTCGCCACCGACAACGTCGTCGCGCGGTCGCTCCAGCTCTATGGCGAATGGGCCGAGCACGAAACCAACCTGCTTAGCGGTCTGATCGAAGAAGGCCACGGCGTTCTTGAGTTTGGCGGCGACTTCGCGGCGCATGCCCTATGGATGGCTCATGCCGTCGGCCCGCATGGACAGGTGCATGTCGTGGAACCTCGCCGCATACGCTTTCAGCAGCTCTGCGCGAACGTCGCCCTCAACCAGCTCGACAACGTTTTCACCCACCCCGTGTGGCTGGATCGCAGCGAAGGGATCCACTCGTTCGGTGCGAAAGAAACCGTACGCGCGATCACGATCGACAGCCTGCAGCTGGAATCGGTGCACCTGATGAAGTTCAATCTCGCCGACACCCTCGTCGAGGCGCTGGCGGGCGCGACCGAAACCCTGCGAGCGCACCGTCCCCTGCTCTACGTGCGCCTGTCGGGCATGGACCAGGCCGCGGCGGAAGTCGCGTCGATCAAGGCCCTCGGCTACCGCGTGTGGTCGCACGTGCCCTATCTGTACAACAGCGACAATCACGCCGGCGTCGAAAACAACATTTTTCCCGGCCTGGTCCAGCAGAACGCCATCGCCGCGCCGGCGGACAGCCATTTCGACTTCGGCGACCGGCTCGAGCTCTGAATCGGGCCCAACAAAAAGCCCCGCAATGCGGGGCTTTTCATCTCACGCTGCAAAGGCCTTTAAGCCTTCTTGCGCGGGGCCGCCTTCTTGGCAGCGGCAGCAGCCGGCTTTGCGGCGGCCGGCTTTGCAACGGCTGCACCGCTGACGACGTCAACGTGCGGACGGGCATTGCCATAGCTGGAACGGTTGATCTTGCCGCGACGGGTGCGGCGGTCGCCCTTGCCCATGGGAAACTCCTTGATTCGGAATGATGAAGAGGAACGGCCGGCCATCGTATCAGCGGCGGCGTAAATGGCAAGCCTGAGGGCTGTTCAGCGAACGCGCTGACCGCCCTTTCCGCAGCCTTCGAGCTCGTCCGGGCAGCGGCCCGGGTCGAATTGGACGGTGGCGTGACCCACCTGCCAACGCTCGACGAGCATGGTCTTGATGGCCGTGAGACAGCGCGCCTGGTCGGCGCCAGGCTTCAGTTCGGCGTGCAGCGTGGCCATGCGTGAGCCGGCGGTGACCTGCCAGACATGCACGTGGTGGATATCCAGGATGTTCTCGTCGGCGTCGCGCAGGCCCTTCTCGATGTCGGCCAGATGCACGCCCTCGGGGGTGCCCTCGAGCAGGATATGACCCGAGCGGCGCAGCAGGGACCAGGCGCTGCGCAGGATCAACAGCGAGACCAGGATCGACAGCACCGGGTCCGCCCAGAGCCAGCCGGCCCAGCGCACGGCCAGCGCGGCAAGCACGGCAGCCACCGAGCCAAGCAGGTCGCCAAGCACGTGCAGGCTCGCGCCGGCGATATTCACATCGTCGGGGTCGTGTCCGTGCAGCGTGCGCAGCACCACCACGTTGGCGACCAGGCCGATCGCCGCCACCACCAGCATCACGCCGGAGAGAATGGGCTGGGGATCGAACAGTCTCTGCACGGCTTCCACGACGATGAAAGCAACCAGGGCGAACTGGGTCAGCGCGTTAACGAAGCCGGCAAGCACCTCGATGCGACCGTAGCCAAAGCTCCGTCGCGCGTCGGCGGGCCGGGCGGCGAAACGTGCACCGAGGAAGGCGAGCAGCAGGGCCAGCGCATCCACCAGCATGTGACCGGCATCCGCCAGCAGCGCCAGCGACCCGGACACCAGGCCACCGGCGGCCTCGACCAACAGCATGATCAGGGTCAGGACAAAAGCGAACAGCAGCTTCTTCTCGCTGCTCCCTTCGAAGTGACTGTGGTCGTGCGCGTGCACATCGCCGTGCGAGTGGCCGGCGTGGGCGTGGGAGTGGTCGTGTGCCATGCGCGAAGGCTAGGTAATCGTGCCGCGGTTACACAATCACGGGTGTGCGCAGGATGGACCGTGCACGTGGCCGGCATGGTCGCTGCGATCCACACGCAGGTTGACGAAATGCGCTGAGGCCAACAGGAAACCACCGCAGGTCACGAGGACGCTGTGGATGAGCAACGAGTCGTTGTGCAGGAAGGTCACGCCCAGGACCAGCAGCATCAGGCCTGGCGTCGCCAATACCAGCGGCAACCGTCGACGATGCCGGCGAAAGCCCGAGATAAGCGCCGCACTGGCGAGAACGCAGGCAAATGCCACGAAACCCGCCTCGAAACGATGGTCGGCCAGAAAGGAAAGGCCCAGCACCGGCAGCAGTGCCAGCACGAAAGGCAACGCGGCGCAGTGGATGGCGCACAGGAACGACGCGATCGCACCGACCCGATCGGCCGCATGCCACCAGCGCTTGGGTGTCTCCGGATCGATCGGGGATTCGATGGGGAAATCGGTCATGGGATACATAGCGTGACTTCTTGCACGGGTCCAGGCAAGAGATGATACTTTATAACATTGCTGAAGCCAACAGAAAATAAGGCCCTGCGCGAGGGCCGCTCTTTGTAGGAGCCGCTTCAGCGGCGATAGCCAGTTTCCCTCAACCCCATTCGCCGGCATAGCCGGCTCCCACAGAACTACCGGCCTCCCACACGAACTAACGGCAGTTCTTGCAAATACCGTGGACTTCGAGGGTCTGCGCCTGGGGACGGAAGCCCAGCGCCTTTGCCTGGGCTTCGATCAGCTCGGCGACGCGCTCGTCGCAGACTTCCTGCGCGCACTGGCACTTGTCGCAAATCAGAAAAGGCACCTGATGCGACTCGGCCGGATGATGGCAGGACACGTACGCGTTGATCGACTCGAGCTTGTGGATGAAGCTGTTCTCAAGCAGGAAGTCGAGTGCCCGGTACACGGTCGGTGGCGCGGCATTGCCGTGCTTCTCGCGCAGTCGGTCGAGGAGGTCGTAGGCCTTGACGGGCTTGCCCGCACTTGCCACCAGCTCCAGCACTTCGCGACGCAATGGCGTCAACCGCAGGCCACGCTCGTTCGAGGCGAGCTCAACCGCCGCGACAAAGCTTCGTGCGTCGTCGTGGTGCTCGTGATCGTGTCGGTGGGCGGCGTGCGTGGTCACATCGAAATCCTCATGTGCGTCAGTCTAACATGAGGCCACGTCAGCGTTTTTTCGACCCCGGGAGCGGTGGTGGTTGCGGACCACTGCCCGGCGCAGGTGACGCCGGGACCCGCTTCGGGATGAAGGGAACGATCCAGCCGAAAGGGCCCAGCACCAGTGCCGCGATGATGCCCGCCACGGTCCGCCCCCGCCACCAGCCCAGAAGCGCGCCGACAACGACGAAGAAGACCTGCCAGGCGATGAGGTTCCACCAGGGCACCAGACCCATCAGATTGCTGAATATGTGCAGGGCAGCAGCAGGGTCATCGGGATCGACCCCTGCATCGCCCTCGCGAGGAGCTCATCCACGCGAGCGGACGAGCGCCTCGTCGATACGCGCGATGGCGCCCTCGCGTCCGGCCAGGTAAATGGTGTGTTCGATGGAGGGCGAGACCTGGGTGCCCGTCATCGCCACACGCAGCGGTGCGGCAACCTTGCCCATGCCCAACCCCAGCGAAGCCGCCACGCGCTCCACCGCGCCGTGGATGGCCTCCGGCGTCCACTCTGGTAGCGAGGTCATTTCGGCCTTCGCCGCTTCAAGTGCGGCCGGCGCCGTCTCGGTACGCAGGTGTTTCTCGATAGCCTTGTCGTCCCATTCGACGATCGGTCCGTACCAGATCTTCGCGCGCTCGGCCATTTCCTTGAATGTCTGCACACGGTCGCGCAGCGCGACGACGACATCCGCCGGGTTCGGCCCCTTCGACGCGTCGATGCCGACCTTTTCCAGGTGCCACGCCAGTTCGGGACCGAGCAGGGCCGGGTCATCCGTCTTGAGGTAATGCTGGTTGAGCCAGGAAAGCTTGGTGACGTCGAAACGCGACGCGGCCTTGTTCACATCGGCAACGTCGAACAGGGTCTTCATCTCGTCGACCGAGAAGATCTCCTTGTCGCCGTGCGACCAGCCCAGACGGACAAGGTAGTTGAGCAAGGCGTGCGGCAGGAAGCCGTCGTCACGGTACTGCATGACGCTGACCGCGCCGTGCCGCTTGGACAGTTTCTGGCCGTCCGGACCAAGAATCATCGGCAGGTGCGCAAACTCCGGCACCGGAGCGCCGAGGGCCTTGTAGATATTGATCTGGCGCGGGGTGTTGTTGACGTGGTCGTCGCCGCGAATCACTTCCGTGATGCCCATGTCGATGTCGTCCACCACAACGGCGAAGTTGTAGGTTGGGAAACCGTCCGAACGGAAGATCACGAGGTCGTCGAGTTCTTCGTTCGACCACTCGATGCGCCCTTTCACCTTGTCGTCGAACACGACGCTGCCGGTAGCGGGATTCTTGAAACGGATGACCCGGTTCGGATCGTCGCGCATCGGCTCGTTGCGATCGCGGTAATAGCCGTTGTAGCGCGGCTTCACACCCGCCGCCATGGCGGCGTTGCGCATCGCCTCGATTTCTTCCTTGGTCTCGTAGGCGTAGTAGGCCTTGCCTTCGCGCAGCAACTGATCGGCTACTTCGCGGTAGCGGTCCATGCGCAACGTCTGGTAGTACGGACCCTCATCGTGCACAAGACCAAGCCACGACATGCCGTCGAGAATGGCCTGCACGGCCTCCTGGGTCGACCGCTCGCGGTCGGTGTCCTCGATTCGCAGTATGAACTCACCGCCGCGGCGGCGGGATTCCAGCCAGCAATACAGCGCGGTGCGGGCGCCGCCGATATGCAGGTAGCCGGTAGGACTGGGAGCGAAGCGGGTACGGACGGTCATCGTGTAGGTCGTTCGGCAGGCAAGACCGCGATTTTAACCCAGCGCCGCTGTCATATGCCGGTCATGCCCCGATAACCGCCCGGACACGCCATTGCGCGAGCATGCGTCAAGCCAGGCCAGAAGGGGCACCGCCATGCGAGTCGGCATCGTCACCGAGACCTACGCACCGGACGTCAACGGCGTAGCCCTTACCGTCCAGGCGCTTGCCCGTGGACTCGTCCGGCGGGGCCACACGGTCGACCTCATTCGGCCGATTCACCCCGATACGCCGCCGCTGGCCGATGCGGGCATGGACGTCCTCGCCGTCGAAGGCGCAGCGATGCCCCGCTACTCCGGCCTCCGCTTTGGCCTGCCCGCCCGCTTCCGCATCGAACGCCGCTGGCGTGCAGAGCGCCCCGACGCGATCTACGTGGCCACGGAAGGTCCGCTCGGCTGGACCGCGGTCAGCGCCGCCCGCCGGCTCGGCATTCCCGTCGCCACCGGGTTCCATACCCGCTTCGATTTCTACGTGGGCCACTACGGTTTCGGCGCACTGACACCTTTCGTGCGCCGCTACCTCGCCCGCTTCCATCGCCGGGCGCAGACCACGCTGGTGCCAACCGGCCAGCTTGCCGGTGAACTCAACGACCTCGGTGTTCATGACGTGCGCGTCCTGCGACGCGGCGTGGACACGGCGCGCTTCCACCCGGAGCGTCGCGACGAAGCCTTGCGCGACAGCTGGGGCGCCGGTACCGATACACCGGTGGTGCTCAGCGTCGGCCGGGTCGCGCCGGAGAAAAATCTCCACGTGGTGATCGACGCTTACCGCGCACTCGCGCGTCGGGTACCGCAGGCGCGTTGCGTCATTGTCGGCGACGGTCCGGGTCGAGCGGCACTCGAAGCGGCCAACCCGGATGTGATCTTCGCCGGTACGCGTCGTGGCGATGAGCTGGCCGCGTTCTACGCCAGCGCCGATCTCTTCGTCTTTCCCAGTCTCACGGAAACCTTCGGCAACGTCGTGCTCGAGGCGATGGCGTCCGGCATTCCCGTCGTCGCATACGCGGAAGCGGCGGCACGCGAATTCATCCGCAACGGCCAGAACGGCATTCGCGTCGCGCCAGGCAACGAAGGCGGCCTCATCGAACGCGCCGCCACGCTGGGCGCGGATGCCACGGTGCGGATGGCCATGGGGCACGCCGCACGCGCCTCCGTTGCAGGCCTCTCGTCCGAGTCCGTCGTCAATGAGTTCGAAGCCATCATGCGGTCCCTTTCCGAGGAGAATGTCCATGAACGCAGCACCGCCGTCGCCGCGTAGGGCGAACCTCGACCGCCGCATGTGCGTCGCCGCCAATCGTTGGGGCGCGCGCCGGGCCATCGGAATCTTCTTCGGCGCCATCAGCCGCCTGGGCGATGGCGTCTTCTGGTATTCGCTGATGTCGGTCATCGCCGTCGTCGGCGGCTGGCATGGCGTCGCCGTCGCCGTCCAGATGGCGGTGACCGGCCTGACCGCACTGATGCTCTACCGCGTCCTCAAGCGCTGGACGCGTCGTCCCCGGCCGTTCCGCACCTGCCCCGGCGTTATCGCCCACGTGCCCCCGCTCGACGAATTCAGCTTCCCGTCCGGCCACACCTTGCAGGCTGTCGCCTTCACCGTCGTCGCCGTCGCGCACTACCCCGTCCTCGCGCCCTTCCTGATCGGCTTCGCGGCGCTCGTCGGCGCCTCGCGCGTGGTACTCGGCCTGCACTATCCGAGCGATGTGCTGGCGGCAACAGCGATCGGTGCAGGACTTGGCACGCTGTCGCTCTGGGCGGAACGCGTGTTGGTTTGACGGCGGCTCTTCGCCTCATCCCCCACACGCAAGCGGCGGCGCGAAAGCAAAAAAACCCGCACTCACGCGCGGGTTCTTTCTTCGTGGCGACGCTGTCGAGGCAATTACGCCGCGGCGCGCGGCGCCTTCTGCATGATGCCGAGCATCGCGCCGAGTTTGTCGCGCATTTCGCGGCGGTCGACGATCACGTCGATGGCGCCGTGCTCGACAAGGAAGTCGGGACGCTGGAAGCCTTCGGGCAAGGTCTCGCGCACCGTCTGCTCGATGACGCGCGGACCGGCGAAGCCGATCAGGGCCTTCGGCTCGGCGACGTTGATGTCACCCAGCATGCCCAGGCTCGCCGACACGCCACCGGTGGTCGGATGCGTGAGCACCGAAATATAAGGCACACCAGCGTCGCGCATGCGCGCCAGCGCGGCCGAGGTCTTCGCCATCTGCATCAGCGAGAACAGGCCTTCCTGCATGCGCGCGCCACCCGTGGCGGCAAAGCAGACCAGGGCGCTGTTGTCGGCCAGGGCACGCTCCGCAGCACGCGCGAACTTCTCGCCGACCACCGAGCCCATCGAGCCGCCCATGAAAGCGAACTCGAATGCCACCGACACCACCGGACGATCCAGCAGGCGGCCGGACATCGCGATGAGCGCATCCTTCTCGCCCGTGGCCTTCTGTGCCGCCGCGACGCGGTCTTTGTACTTTTTCTGATCCTTGAACTTCAGCGCGTCGACCGCTTCCATCTTCGCCCAGAGCTCGGTGGTGCTGCCCTCGTCGAAGAAAGCATTCAGGCGGACACGTGCGCTGATCGCGTGGTGGTGGCCGCATTTCGGGCAGACCATCAGCGACTTTTCGAGTTCCGGCTTGTAAAGGACGGTGCCGCAACCGGCACACTTTTCCCACACGCCCTCAGGCACCTTGCCCTTGTTATCGCCGGCCGCGCGCTGCTGCGCGCGGGTCTTCGGCGTCATGATTTTCTGCAGCCAGTTCATCGTGCTCTCCGTGTATCTGTTCTACCCCAACAGCCGTTCAGCGCGCGTCTAGCGCGGCGCGGATCGGCGCAAGGAAATCGTGTGCCCTGCCGGCGAGATCGTCCGCCGAAGTGGCGCCGGACAGGCGATCGACCAGGGCGCTGCCAATCACCACGGCATCGGCGAAAGCGCCGATCGCCACGGCACTGGCCGCGTCCCGAACACCAAAGCCGACGGCCACGGGTGCCTTCGACCGGGCCCGGATCCCCGCCACGCGCTCGGCGATATCGCCGGTGCTCAGCTGGGCCGCACCGGTGATGCCAGCGAACGACACATAATACAGGAAGCCTGCGGCGGCCTCGCTCAGGGCGGCGAGGCGCTTCTCCGTCGTGGTCGGAGAGGCCAGGAGGATCTGGTCCAGACCCACGGCGCGGAGCGGCTCGAGCACGTGCGACTCCTCGAGCGGACAATCCACCATCAGGACGCCATCGACGCCCTTTTCGAGAGCATCTTCGGCGAACTCCGCGTAACCGTACATTTCGACAGGGTTGAGATAGCCCATCAGCACGATCGGCGTTTCATCGTCGGTCTCACGGAACGCAGCGACCCAGGCCAGCACATTGTGTAGGCCCACCCCCTTGGCGATGGCCCGCTCACTGGCGTGCTGGATGACCGGGCCGTCGGCCATCGGATCAGAGAACGGCACGCCCAGTTCGATCAGGTCGGCACCCGCGGCGACCAGTGCGTGCAACATCGGCACGACGGCATCGGGCAGCGGATCGCCCGCGGTAACGAAAGGAATCAGCCCCGTGCGGCCAGCGGCCTTCAGCGCCGCGAAACGGCGTTCGATGCGGCTCATCAGAGTTCGATCCCTTCACGCTCGGCGATGGTGTGCACGTCCTTGTCGCCACGACCGGAAAGATTGGCGAGCACAAGGCCATCCTTGGGCAGTTCGCGGGCGAGCTTGATCGCCTGGGCGATGGCGTGGCTGGACTCCAGCGCGGCGAGGATGCCCTCGGTGCGCGCCAGCAGATGGAAGGCTTCCAACGCCTCGTCGTCAGTGATGCCGACGTACTCGGCACGACCGGCGTCCTTCAGGAAGGCATGCTCGGGGCCGACACCTGGGTAGTCCAGGCCAGCCGACACCGAATGCGTCTCGACGATCTGGCCGTTCGCGTCCGACAGCACATAGGTGCGGTTGCCGTGCAGCACGCCCGGCTTGCCGGCGGCCAACGAGGCGGCGTGACGGCCGGTTTCGATACCGTCGCCGGCCGCCTCGGCGCCAACGATGCGCACATCGCGGTCGTTGAGGAATGCATGGAAGATACCGATGGCGTTCGATCCGCCGCCGACACAGGCCGTGATGACGTCCGGGAGGCGCCCGAACTGTTCGAGAACCTGCTCGCGTGCTTCGCGGCCGACGATGGCATTGAAGTCGCGAACCATCTGCGGATACGGGTGCGGACCGGCCACCGTGCCGATGATGTAGAACGTGTCGGCGACGTTGGTGACCCAGTCGCGCATCGCTTCGTTGAGCGCGTCTTTCAAGGTCTTCGAGCCCGACGTGACGGGTACCACTTCGGCACCGAGCAGGCGCATGCGATAGACGTTGATCTTCTGGCGCTCGATATCCACCGCACCCATGTAGACCACGCACTTCAGGCCCATGCGCGCGGCAACCGTCGCACTGGCCACGCCATGCTGGCCGGCACCGGTCTCGGCGATGATCCGCGTCTTGCCCATGTACCGGGCGACAAGCGCCTGGCCCACGGTGTTGTTGATCTTGTGCGCACCGGTATGGTTCAGGTCTTCCCGCTTGAGCAGGATGCGCGCGCCACCGACGTGCTTCGATAGCCGCTCGGCGTGGTACACCGGGCTGGGGCGACCGACGTAATACTTGAGGTCGCGATCGAGCTCGGCGATGAAGGCGGGATCCGTGCGCAACTTCTCGTAGGCGGCGGTCAGCTCGGCGAGAGGCTCCATGAGCGTCTCAGCCACATAGATGCCGCCGTAGGCGCCAAAGCGCCCATGCGCGTCCGGCCAGGCGTGGAAATCCGCGATCTCGGTCATTGCCTTCTCGTTATTTTCGTACGGCTGAAATGAAGCGTTCCATCTTAGCCCGATCCTTGATGCCGGGCGAAGACTCGATCCCGCTGGAAACGTCTACCGCCCAGGGCTGCGCCACCCGAATGGCCTCGGCGACGTTGTCGGCGGTAAGACCGCCGGCGAGGATCAGCGGCTGCGCAAGATCCTTCGGCATCAGGGCCCAGTCAAAGCGCTGTCCGCTGCCACCGGTCTCGCCAAGGCCATGACCATCCAGGAGCAGACCAGCCGCTTGCGGATACCGATGCAGATGTTCGAGTGCGGCTTCGCCCTCGCCCATCGCGATGGCCTTCGTATACCGCACACCGTACGCGGCGCATGCTTCGTCGGTTTCGCTGCCGTGGAACTGGAGCATGTCGGGTCGCAGCACGCGCAGCACTTCGGCGATATACGCCGGCTCGTCGTCCATCACCAGAGCCACGGTCGTGACGTAAGGCGGCACCGCGTCGCGCAGACGCGCGGCCGCCGCCGGTTCGACAAAGCGCTTGCTCCGGCGCGTCATGACGAATCCGATGGCATCGACACCGAGGCGCGCGGCCAGTTGCACATCCTCCAGGCGCGTGAGCCCACAGAACTTGATCCGGGTCATAGCGTCACTTCCGGTGGAAGGCCCCAGTGAGCTTCGTAGAGCGGCCCGAGGAAAGTCAGGCCCTCGGCGGGGGCGGTGGCACCGGCCACCTCGCGATCGCGGCCGGCAAGCAATTCGGCCATCCAGCCGACGTCCTGCTCGCCACGGCCGATCCGCAGCAACGAGCCGACGATGTTGCGCACCATGTGATGAAGGAAGGCGTTGGCTTCGATCTCCACCACCACGTGGACGTCTTCGCGAAACACGCGGATCGAACGCACGTTGCGGCGCGCATGCACGGCCTGGCAGGAAATGGCACGGAATGCGGAAAAGTCGTGCTCACCCACGATCGCCTGTGCGGCCTGGTTCATGGCTTCAGCATCGAGCTGGCGGCGCTCCCAGGCAACGAAGCGCGCATCGAGCGCGGGGCGAACGAAACGGGGCAGGATGCGATAGCGATAGCGACGCGCCCGCGCGGAAAAACGTGCGTGGAAGTCGTCCGGCACCGGTTGCGCCCAGGTCACCGCCACCGAGTGCGGCAGGTTGGAACACGCGCCGAGGATCCAGCCACGCAGGTCGCGCACCACGTCGGTATCGAAGTGCACCACCTGGCAACGGCCATGCACGCCCGCGTCGGTGCGCCCGGCGGCGGTCACCTCGATCGGGGTATGAGCGACGAAGCTGAGCGCCTGCTCCAGCGAACCCTGCACGGTCTTCGCATGGCTCAGCCGCTGCCAGCCGAGGAAGTCGGTGCCGTCGTATTCGACGCCAAGGGCAATACGCATGGGGCGGTTCGGTGCGGTGGAAACCGTAAAGGGTAGCACCCCGGATGGAGCGGTACCTGTAGGAGCCGCTTCAGCGGCGATTGCCAGGGTGCGGCGGCCTCAATCGCCGGTATGGCCGGCTCCCGCAAAACGGCGGACTGACATAAAAAGAGCCCCGGGCTGGCCGGGGCTTTTGGAAGAGCATCGCCGATGAATCGGCTCCTACATAAGGCATCGCCGATGAATCGGCTCCTACACGATGTCGTTGAGGATCCGCTTGGCTGTGTCTTTTTGCATCTGCGTGCCTTCGGACATTACTTCGTCGAGCATCAGGCGGGCGCCTTCGGCGTCGCCCATGTCGAGGTAGGCACGGGCCAGATCGAGCTTGGTGTCGACCGGATCGTCGCTGAAGCTCTCCGGGTTGTGATCGGCGATCGGCTCTTCGTCCGGGAACGTCGGCTCATCGAAACGAGGCAGGTCGTGGGTGGACTTGGAAGCCGCCTCGGTCTCCTCATTGAACGACCAGGACGAGCGCTCATCGCTCAACGGAACAGCCTCGTTCGTACCGTGCTCGTTCGAATCGTGCGCCGGAACCTCGGTGTAGAGGGAGTCCGGAGCATCGACATCGAACACATCCGGCGCATGCGGGCGACGGTCGGCCTCGGCGCGCTGCACCGGGGTCAGGTCGAAGTTGAAGTGGTACTCGCTGTGCTTCTGCGGCGTCGGGGTGGCGGGACGATCGTCCTCGTCCGGGCTGGTCACGTACGTGCCCAGGTCGAACTGTTCCTGCCCAGCGGCGTGGTCGGCCGCATGTTCCGAACCCGGCTCGTAGTGATCGTACGGCTCATCGATCTCGTCCACGGGCACGCCGCCGAACAGCGGGTGACTGGGAGCGAGGTCTTCACCCATGGTGACCACCTCGCGCCATTCCGGCTGCTCGGGATCGGCGACGTGGGCGAACATCGCCTCGGCGGCGGCCTCGAAATGCTCGACGTCGCGGCGACCGTAATACAGGCTCACCAGCTCCAGGTGCAGGCCGATGTCGTCCGGGTGCTCAGCCAGGGCGTCCAGGATCTCGCGCTGGTCCTGGTCCATCACATCGTTGTGGCCGAAGGTGTCGAAGTTCGGCTCACGCCCGAAGCGATCCGCCAGGGACGCCGCCGCCGGACCAGCCATGGCCGGCTGCTTCTTGCGGCCGAATACCGCCGCGACCAGCAGCAGGAGAATGACGATCGCGCCGCCGCCCCAGGCCCAGGTCTGCAGGTACCACGGATCTTCTTCTACCACCGGCGCCGGGACCGGCTTGGTCACCGGCGGCTTGGCGGCCGGTGCGGGCGTTGCCGCAGCCGGTGCGCCGATCGGTGTCGTGACGACGGGCGCCGCTGCGGTGGCAGCATGGACCGGCGCAACGGGTGTCGCGGTCACGGCAGCGGCCGTTGCAGGCGCGGCCGGAGCAGCAGCCGGCGCGTTGGCAGGAGCGGCAGCCGGCGTTGCGGCAGCGGCCGAAGCCTGTGCCGGCGTGGCGACTGTGGCGGCCGACGCGGGCTGGCCCGCGGCCTTTCGCGTCTCGGCCAGCTTGCGCTGGAGCTCGGCGATTTCCGAGTCCTTCAGGCTGATTAGACGCTGGTTCTTGGTGTTGATCTCTTCGAGGTCACCGATACGCGACTTCAGCTCGGCGCCCTGCTGCTTGAGCGAGGCAACCGATTCCTGCGAGGTCATCAGCTCCTGCTTCAGGCCGGCGACCTGGGCGTCGCCCTTGCCGTCCTTCGTGCCGGCGCGCGTGGAAGCGGCGTCACCGCCCTCCTTCGAGGGAACGATGGCCAGGCGATCGTTGGCGGGAGCGGCGGCCTTGGCCGTGCCCTGAGCCGCACCGGTGGAGGCTGCGTCGGCGACGACCGAGGGCGAACGTGCCGTCCCTGAGCGCCATGCCTCGTTCTGGCGGCGCACTTCGGCGAGGGCGGCTGCGGCCGACTGGGCCTGGACGTCGTCGGCGGAAGGAATGCGCAACACCGCGCCGGTCTTCAGCGCATTGATGTTGTCGCGATAGAAAGCGTCCGGATTGGCCTTGTGCAGGGCCAGCAGTGCCTGGTTGATATCGGCGCCGCCGACGTGGTCGCGAGCGATCGTCGACAGGTTCTGGCCGCGCTGCACCGTGACCGAGCCGTCACCCGAGGAAGCCGCGGCGGCACGGGCCGGAGCCGGCGTCGATTCGCTGCGCGAAGGACGCGCCTCGCTACGCGCAGGCACGCGGGAGGGCACGTCGGACGTCCGCGACGGCTTGGCCGCCGGTACGCTGGCCGTGGTGCCGGCGGTCGAAGCCGGTGTGCCCGGCGGGTCGAGCAACATCGTGATCTCGCGGACGACCTTGTTGCCGTCAGTGGAGACCTCGACGAGAAAATCGAGATAGGTATCGCGCACCGGTGCGGTGCTGGTCACCTTGATGACCGGCTGGCCGCTGGCGTTCTTGCCGACCACGAAGGTCAACGCGACAGGCAGGCCACCGCGGTTCAGTCCCGCGCGGGAAAACGCCTCTTCCGAGGCCAGGGTGACATGGACGTTATCGGTCTTGCCCGACACGCCATTCAATGGGATTTCCGCTACCAGCGGCTGGTCCATGGTCGAGCGCACCTGGACCGGGCCCAGGTCCTGCGCCAGGGCATGACCGCCCCCCGTGGCAAGCGCCAGCATGATCGACAGCTTCAACGTACGGTTCATTACTCGCTTCCCCCGAACTAATACCATGCTGACGGCACGCCTCTTTCGGGCGGTCGGCCGCGAAGGCGCCACTGTAGTGCACCCCAGCAACAACTAACAATAGCGAGTACGGGCAGTTACGCGACAACGTTGAGTCGGTCGCGAGGCCTGTACACGCCCCCCTTACATGTTATGGCTTGCGCTGGGCGTCCAGCTCGCGCTCGAGTTCGGCGACTTTCCGGTCCCGGTCGTCCAGCTGGCGGCTTGCGGCATGTGTGTCCGACTCCAGCGCATCGACCCGGGCCTTGAGCTGCCTCACGTTGGCGTCCTCGGCCTGTGCCTCCCCGTGGACCGCTGCCACCTTTGCACGGGTGGCAGCGACCGGGTCGGCCTGCGCCGCCTTCGTCTGGGTTTGCTGCGCGGCCATCGCCAGGGGCGAGGACACGACAAGCAGGCAGGCGATGGCGGCGCGATGGTTCATTACAGATAGTCCTCGATCAGGATCTCCGCAATCTGCACGGCATTCAGAGCCGCACCCTTGCGGATATTGTCGGCCACGACCCAGAGGTCCAGGCCGCGTTCGTGGGAAATGTCTTCGCGGATGCGGCCAACGAAGACCGGATCCTTGCCTGCGGCTTCGCCGACCGGCGTCGGATAGCCGCCGGGCTTGCGCTCGTCCTTCACGACCACACCCGGTGCCGCTTCCAGGAGTTCGCGAGCACGCTCGGCCGTGATCTTCTCGCGGGTCTCGATGTGCACGGCTTCCGCATGGCCGTAGAACACGGGCACGCGTACCGCCGTCGGGTTCACCTGGATCGAAGGATCCTCGAGGATCTTCCGGGTCTCCCAGACCATCTTCATTTCTTCCTTGGTGTAGCCGTTGGGCTGGAAGTCGTCGATCTGCGGGATGACGTTGAAGGCGATCTGCGCCGGGAATTTAGAGCTCTCCACCGACTGGAAGTTGAGCATCTGGGCGGTCTGCTTGCCCAGTTCCTCCAGGCCGCTGCGCCCAGCGCCGGACACCGACTGGTAAGTGGCGACATTGATTCGCTCGATGCCCACCTCGCGATGGATCGGCGCCAGCGCCACCAACATGCCCATGGTCGAGCAGTTCGGGTTGGCGATGATGCCGCGTACCGTGTAGTCGGCGATCGCATGCGGATTGACCTCGGCCACCACCAGGGGAATGTCGTCCTGGTAACGGAATTCGGAGGTGTTATCGATCACCACGGCGCCCGCCGCGGCAGCGCGTGGCGCGTGCTCCCGGCTGACCGAACCGCCGGCCGAGAAGAAAGCGATGTCCACGCCTTCGAAGTCGTATTTGGCAAGGTCCTGGACGACGCAAGGTTTTCCGGCGAAGTCGACCGTGCCGCCCGCCGAGCGCTCGCTCGCCAGGGGTACCAGTTCGCTGATCGGAAAGTCCCGCTCGGCGAGGATCGAAAGGAGGGTTTCGCCGACCGCACCGGTCGCACCCACCATGGCCACCTTGTAACTCGTCTTCTTGCTCATTTTCGCTTTCGTCAGGGCGTGGAGAAACAGGTCAGCTGGCGTCGGCCAGCACACCCGGATTGATGATCGTGGGTGGCCGGCCGGCGTGAGGACCATGTCCGAACGCCGCCAGCACATTGTCCACAGCCAGCGCCGCCATATCGCGACGTGTGTCGCGACTTGCGCTGGCGATGTGCGGACTGAGCACGATATTTTCGATTTTCAGCAGGTCCGGATGGACCGAAGGCTCGCCTTCGAACACATCCACTCCTGCCGAGGCGATGGTGCCGGCGGTCAGGGCACGGGCAAGCGCGGCATCGTCGACGATGCCACCGCGGGCGATATTCACCAGCACCGCGGTCGGCTTCATGGCCTTCAGCTCGGCTTCGCCGATGGCGTGGTGGTTGGCCGGCGTGTACGGCAGCACCAGGATCAGATGATCGGCCTGGGCCAGCAGACTGGCCTTGTCGACATACGTCGCGGCGCATTCGCGCTCGACCGAGGCATCGAGCCGCGATCGATTGTGATAGATGACGCGCGCCCGGAAACCGGCCGCACGACGGGCAATGGCCTGGCCGATGCGACCCATGCCGAGGATGCCGATGGTCTTGCCGTGCACATCCGCACCCAGCCAGCCCTCGAAACGGGAGCCATGCCACTGGCCGTCGCGGAGCCAGCGCTCGGCTTCACCGACGCGGCGGGCAGCGGCAAGCATCAGCGCCCAGGCGTAGTCGGCCACGGTCTCGTTGAGCACATCCGGCGTGTTCGACGCACCGACGCCGCGACGGCTCAGCGCTTCGATATCGAGGTTGTTGTAGCCCACGCCCAGGTTGGCCACGAAGCGGAGCTTCGGCGCGCCTTCGAGGACCTTGCCGTCGATCCTGTCGGCGAGGCCGACGATGGCGGCGTCACTGCCAGCGAGCCGCTCGGCCAGTTCGGTGGCGGAGAAAGCACGTTCTTCGGCCTCGGCGTGCACGTCGAAATGCTCGCGCAGCCGGTCGACGATGTCGGGGAAGAACGGCCGGGATATCCAGACCGTTGGCTTAGTCATGCGACGTCCCCTGCAGCGTGCCGGGGATCCGCGGCGGTACCGCGCCCACGTCGCCGCACTGGGCGCGATGACGCAGGGCCTGGTCCATCAAGACAAGGGCCAGCATGGCCTCGGCGATGGGTACGGCACGAATACCCACGCAGGGATCGTGGCGCCCCTTGGTAACGACCTCGGTCGGTTCCCCTGCCCGGTCCACGCTCTGGCCGGGAATAAGGATGCTGGAGGTTGGCTTGAATGCCATCGAAACGACCACGGGCTGGCCCGAGGCGATGCCACCGAGGATGCCGCCTGCGTGATTGGACAGGAAACCGTCGGCGCTCATCTCGTCACGATGCTGGCTGCCACGCTGGGCCACTGCGGCGAAACCGTCACCGATCTCCACGCCTTTGACCGCGTTGATCGACATCATCGCCGCGGCGAGTTCGCCGTCGAGCTTGCCGTAGATGGGTTCGCCCCAGCCTGCCGGCACGTTGTCCGCCACCACGGTAACCCGTGCACCCACGGAATCGCCCGACTTGCGCAGGGCGTCCATGTAGGACTCGAGTTCGGGAATCTGTGCTGCGTCGGGCCAGAAGAATGGACTGGTCTCGATGGCTGCCGCGTCGAAGCTGCGGGGAACGACATCGCCAATCTGTGCCACATGACCACGTATGGTCACGCCATGGTGCTCGGCCAGCCACTTCTTGGCCACGACCCCGGCAGCGACGCGCATGGTGGTCTCGCGTGCCGAGGACCGGCCACCGCCACGAGGATCCCGCACGCCGTACTTCTGTAAGTACGTGTAGTCGGCGTGGCCGGGGCGGAACGTGTCGAGGATGTTGCCGTAATCCTTGCTACGGGCGTCGGTGTTGCGAATCAGCAAGGCGATCGGCGTACCGGTGGTGACGCCCTCGTAGACCCCCGAAAGGATCTCGACGTCGTCCGCCTCGCGACGCTGCGAGGTATGCCGCGAGCGTCCGGTGGCGCGGCGTTCGAGATCGGCGCGGAACTCGCCGGCATCGAGTGCGAGGCCGGGAGGACAGCCGTCGATTACACACCCGATCGCCGGACCGTGGCTTTCGCCGAACGTGGTGACGCTGAGGAGCTTGCCGAACGTATTGGAGGACACGGTGCTTCCGATAAGGGTTTAGTTTCTCGCGGCGCGCGCTGCGGAGATATCAGCGGCATGCTCGAGCAGGTCGCGACGTTCCAGCGCGAAGATGCCCATCTGGCCGACCTTGAACTCCAGCCAGACGAAGGGCAGGCGCGGAAGCAGCGCGACCAGGGCATGCTCGCTGTCACCCACTTCAACGATCAACAGGCCATCTTCGCTGAGATGGTCGGCAGCTTCGTCGAGGATGCGCAGCGTGATGTCCAGTCCATCATCGCCGGATGTCAAACCGAGGACAGGTTCGTGGCTGTACTCGGCCGGCATGGCGGCATACTCGGCATTGGTGACGTACGGCGGGTTGGAGACGATGAGGTCGTAGACCACGTCCTTGACGCCGGCGAAGAGGTCCGACTTGATGGCCCGCACGCGGTCTTCGACGTGCTGGTAGGCAATATTCTCCTTAGCCAGCGAAAGCGCGTCATCGCTCACGTCGACCAGATCCACCTGCCAGTCCGGGTTGTATTCGGCCATGGCGATACCGATGCAGCCCGAGCCGGTGCACAGGTCGAGCGCCCGCTCCACATGGCGGTCGTCCAGCCATGGGGTGAAGCGGCTCTCGATGAGCTCCGCAATGGGCGAGCGCGGGACGAGGGCGCGGCGGTCGCTCTTGAACTTGAGGCCGGCGAACCAGGTCTCGCCCACCAGATAGGCCACCGGTACGCGCTCGGCGATGCGCCGCTCGATCAGGGCAAGGACTTTCTCGCGCTCGTCGGACACCAGCTTGCCCGTGCCATAGGCCGGCGGCAGGTCGGGCGGCAGGTGCAGCGCGGCCAGGACCAGATGGGTGGCCTCGTCGATCGGATTGTCGTGGCTATGCCCGAAGGTCAGGCCGGCGGCCGAGAAACGGCTGGCGCCGTAGCGGATGAAGTCGATGATGGAGGACAGTTCGCTGGTCACGGGCTGGGGCTTTCGGTGTGGCTGGCTCGTGAGTATAGCGGCAGGTCCCCCCGGGAGCCGCCCCAGCGGCGACCAATAATAAGTACATGTAGGAGCCGATTCATCGGCGAAAACCAGGCCGCGATAACCTTCAGGCCATCCGCTCCGCAGGAATCGCCGATGAATCGGCTCCTACAAGGGGTGTGATTCACTGACCTCGGGGCCTGGATCGCTCGTTGCCGGCCGGCCGTCTTCATGGTGGCCCGCGAAGCGGCGGAGGTAGCGAGGCGCTGCGGGCGTCGTGATGGCGATGTCGTACCAGCCGCCACGGGATGCCAGGTCAAAGGCGAACGACTGGCTCGCTCCAGGCGCCAGGGTCGTGGACTGCGTCTGGCTGCGGACGTATGCGTTGGCGATACGGCAGTCGACCGGCACCGTTCCTCGGTTGATCAACAGCACGTCGACGCTGCGCTTACCTGCCGCCCCGCGAACGCTCGCCTCGAGCGCATCGTCGGCAAATCCGCGCAGCGCAGCGAAGTAGCCATTCGGGCCGTGCAGGCGACGGTTGTACGCATCGCCGGCGCTCGCGAGCTTCCACTCATCGGCGATGCTCGTGCCGGCGCTAACCGCGTAGCGCCGCGGTGGGGCTTCCCGATCCAGCCCGTCGTAGACGAGGAAGGCAGCGCCCGAGGCGCCTGAGTTGGAGAAGGTGATACGACTCGTGTCGCCGTCGAGGCGATGCTCCACGGTCCACGCGTAGTTGAGCGGGCGGGCCGGACGCACGCCAGCCTCTTGCCTGGGCATGGACTGCGCGGCGGGTACGTTGATGGGGGCTTTGCCCGCCGAGCCCTTGGGCAAGGCAATCGTGGGCACGTGGTTGTCCGTGGTGCCGGCAAAGTCGAAAGCACTGGTGAGATCGCCGCAGATGGATCGACGCCAGCTGCTGATGTTCGGCTCGTCCACACCGAAGCGCTTCTCGAGGAAACGCAGTACCGAGGTGTGATCGAACGTTTCCGAGCAGACCCAGCCGCCACGCGTCCAGGGTGAGACGACGATCATCGGCACGCGATTGCCCAGGCCCACCGGTTGCTCGCCCGCCGGGTCACTACCGGCAACCAGGGGAGCGACGATCCGCGGATGGGCATCGAGGTCCATGATTTCATCATCGAGACCCGCGAGCAGGTCATCCGAAACGACGCCTTCTCCACCCTGCCCGCTCGTCAAGGGCGGCGCCGGCGGAACCACATGGTCGAAGAAGCCGTCGTTCTCGTCGTAATTGAGGAACAGCACGGTGCGACCCCAGACCTTCGGGTTAGCGGTGAGCGCATCGAGCACGCTGCGGATGTAGAACGCACCGTCCGCCGGCGACGAGGTCGGGTGCTCGCTGTATTTGTACGGCGCGACGATCCAGCTCACCTGCGGCAAGCGATCGTGCCGCACGTCCTCACGGAGTTCGCGCAGCGTATGCGTGGAGACACCGTTGCGTACGAGCGAACCGCTGGGGTCGGCGCCTTCTTTCACCTGGTACTTCGCGAAGAACTCGAGCGAGTTGTCGGTGTAGTTGTCCGTCGGGGAGCCCGGCTCGCCGGTGCCGCCCTGATAGACGCGCCAGCTCACTCCCGCCTTCTCCAGACGTTCCGGATATGTCGTCCACGTATAGCCGTTGGTGTTCGGACGCTCCTCGCTACCCGGCCCGTTCGCCTTGCTGCCGAGGCGGCCGGACGGATCGGACGTGCCGCTCCACAGGTAGATGCGATTGATCGCCGTGTCGGCGAGCGCGGAAGCGTGGTACGCGTCGCAGACGGTGAACGCATCGGCCAGTGCGTAGTGAAACGCGGCGTCTTCGCGGCGCAGGTGCGCCATCGTCAGGACATCCTGCTTCTGTTCGATCCAGCGATCGCTGCGGCCAAGATTCCATGCACCATGGCCAGTGCTCCAGCCATGGTCGGTGCCTTCGTGATGGTCGCCGCTGGCGTGCGTATCCAGGTGGAACGGATAGACCCAGGCGACGTCGTCGGCCACACCACGCGACTTCCAGTATTTCGTATGCGTCGTCGCGACCGGCTGGCGCCAGATGGGATCGCCGTTTGCCAGCTCCACCACACGGGGATCGGCGAAGCCGCGTACGCCGCGCAGGCCGCCGAAGTAATGATCGAACGAGCGGTTTTCCTGCATGAGGATCACCACGTGAGCCACGTCCGCGATGGTGCCCGTTCGTCGGTCCGGCGGCGTCGCCAGCGCACGTGCAATGGAGGCCGGAAACCCCTGCGCGATCAGTGACGCCGCCACCGTGGCCCCGGCGGCATGGAGAAAACGGCGACGGTCGCGGGAAAACATGGAAGTGTTCAGTCCTTGCCGAGCGATTCGATCAGGGCGGCATGCAGGGCCGGCGTCGCGGCAGCGACCACGCGCCCGCCGCTGTCGAGGCCGAGTGTGCGGCCTTCCCAGTCGGTGATGACACCACCCGCAGCCTGCACCACCGGCGCGATGGCCAGGTAGTCGTACGGCATCAGGTTCGCCTCGATCACTGCATCGATATGTCCGGACGCCAACATGCCGTAACCGTAGCAGTCGCCACCGAAGCGGCGAGTGTATGCGGCGCGGCTGGTACGGTCGAAACGCGCCCATTCGTCGGCAGTGAACATGTCGGGCGTGGTGGTGTACAAGGTGGCCCGGTCCAGCGCGGTGCATCCGCTGGTCCGGCAGGGCGCGCCGTTCATCGTCGTGCCGACGCCGACGTGACCGATCCAGCGCTCATCGAGTGCAGGCATGTCGAGGATACCGAGCATGGGCTTGCCATGACGAAGAAGCGCAAGCAGCGTGCCCCAAAGCGGCCAGCCCGAAATGAAACTCCGCGTGCCGTCGATCGGGTCGATCGACCAGACGAACTCGGCGTCGATGCGGGTCGCGCCGTATTCCTCGCCGAGCAGGCCGTGGTCCGGCCAGGCAAGCCCGATACGTTCGCGCAGCATCGATTCCACACCCCGGTCCACGGCTGTCACGGGGCTCATGTCACCCTTGAGGGTGACGTCGACCGGCTGGCGGAAACGAGGCAACGAGAAGGCGCGTGCATTGTCGGCGATGCCCGTGGCAAACACCTCGAATTCCTTCCGCTCCGCGGCGGACAACGATTCCATCAATGACACTCCTGGGCTGAAAAAAACGTGCGCCATCTAGCGTTTGCACGTTTCGGATTGATGACAAAAACGAAAATTCTCTGCTGGACCGTATGCCCCATGTTTGCAAATATACCCAAATCGCCACACGGATGTGTCATCTTTCAACCTTGGGGACTGAACTGGCCATCATGCGTCCATACCGGCAAATCGGAAGCGTCCTTGCGCTGCTCGCGGCATGCGATGCCGTGCGTGCCGGCGACGTCACGGTTTACTCGGCGCTGGAGAGCGACGAGATAGCCATCTATCTGGCTGCGGCGAAGAAGGCCCTTCCGGATATCGACGTCCACGTGCTGCGCCTGTCCAGCGGCGATCTCGCCGCACGGCTGCTGGCCGAATCGGCCGAGCCGCGTAACGACGCGATCTGGGGCATGGCCGTCACCGACATGCTCGACCCACGCATTGCTGCCCTGCTCACGCCGGTGCACGGTAGCAACATCGACCGCATGCCGGCGAGCTTTCGAGGCAGCGACGCCAGGTGGTTCGCGCCCACCGGCTACCTCGCTGCGCTTTGTGTCAACCGCGACGCGCTCGCCGAGCGCGGATTGCCCATGCCGCATACCTGGCGCGACCTGACCTCACCGATGTACCGCGGGCAGATCGCCATGCCCGATCCCGCGTCCTCGGGCACGGGCTACATGGTGCTTTCTTCGCTGTCCGACGCAGGCCGGAATGCGGAAGGCATGCGTCTTGTCACCGATATCGCCCGCAATGTCGGCCAGGAAGCACTTTCTGGATCGGCGCCTTGCAAGCTCGCGCGCATCGGCGAGTTCCCCATCGGCATCTCCTTTGCCTTCTCCGCCATGCAGTCGATCCGCCAGGGTTACCCGGTAACGATGGTGATTCCAAGTGACGGCGCGGGCTACGAACTTGAAGGCTCGGCGCTGATGAAGAGCGCGGCCCACGCAGCCGATACGCAGCGCTTCCTCGACTGGACCGCCTCGCCCGCCGCCGCCGCGTTGTATCGCGGCTTCAAGGAAATCGTCGCTACGCCGGGAAGCGAGCCTACGGACGAACAGCTGCGGCAAGGCCTGCCTGCTCATCTCGTCGCGACGCTGCCTGCGCGTGACTTCGCCACCGCTGCGCGTGAACGCGCTGCGCTCATTACCAGATTCAAGCAACTGACGCGCTGACGCGTCGGTTGCCGGGGAGACGAGGGGAATGCATCTTCGCATCGATGACATCGGAAAGGCCTGGAGCGGACATACCGTGCTCGACGGCGTGTCGTTCCACGCCGGCGAAAGCGACTTCGTCTGCCTGCTCGGTCCCAGCGGATGCGGCAAGACCACCCTGCTGCGCATTGTCGCCGGCCTGACGGCGCCGGACAGGGGCCGAATCGTTCTCGATGGTCGCGACATAACCGCCCTGCCCGCCCGGGAACGCCGCATGGGCCTGGTATTCCAGTCGTATTCGCTCTTTCCCGACATGACCGTCGCGGCCAACGTCAGCTACCCGATGCGCCTGCGCGGCGAATCGCCGGCCGCGATCGCCACGCACACCGGCCAATGGCTGGAGCGTGTCGGCCTCGGCGCGCTGGCCGCACGTTTTCCCGACCAGCTTTCCGGTGGGCAGCAACAGCGCGTGGCGCTGGCGCGTGCGCTGGCCGCCAACCCATCGATGCTTCTGCTCGACGAGCCGCTCTCGGCGCTCGACCCGGCCATCCGTGCCCAGCTGCGCGGCGAGATCCGCGCGCTGCAGCGTTCGCTCGGCATTCCCACCATCATGGTGACGCACGATCAGGATGAAGCGCTGGCGATGGCCGACACCATCGTCTGCATGAACCAGGGACGCGTCGAGCAGATCGGTACACCGCGCTGCCTCTACGAGCGACCGCGTTCACGCTTCGTCGCCGACTTCATCGGCCATGCCAACCTGCTGCCGACCCCCTTCGTCCGCGAGACACTGCCGGCCTTTCTCGAACGCCGCCCACCCGGCGCCGACGCGACATTCGAACTCTGCCTGCGCCCCGAAGACCTCGTTATCGAGGCGGATCCACGCGGCGAAGGCGTTATCGAAGACATCACCTTCCTCGGCAACCTGGCACGCGCCAACATCGCATGGCGTGGGCGCCGCGTCCTCGCCGAGTTCCCGGGGCGCAGCCCGCTCGTGTGTGGCGAGGCCGTATCCATCGATGCCGTGCGCGGCGCCTGGGTGAGTACGTGAGCAGCATCGTCGCCCCTCGCGCCGTCGCGCGCCCTCGCTTTGGCGCCGGCCTCCTGCTGGCACTGCCGCTGCTGGGCTTGCTGCTTTTCTTCGTGCATCCCTTGCTCACCGTACTGTGGCGGAGCGTCACCGATGCGCATGGCGCTTTCACCTTCGCCAACTACGGACGCCTCTTCGACGATCCGGGGCTACCGCGCGCGGCACTACACAGCCTGAGCATCGGCGTCGCCACCACCTTCACCACCATGGCTTTCGGCCTTTGCCTGGCCATGGCGCTGCACCGCTCGCGCCTGCCCGGCAAATTCCTGATCCGGGGCGCACTACTGCTACCCATGCTTGCACCCTCCCTGGTGCTCGGACTCGGACTGGTCTGCCTGCTCGGTCGCAACGGCCTCGTCCATCGACTCACTGGCATGCCCACCGATATCTACGGTTTCTGGGGTCTGCTAATCGCGAACACGCTCTATGGGCTGCCTCAGGTTGTCATCATCGTCTCGGCGGCGCTCGAACGCACACCGGCACGCCACTACGATGCTGCCGAGTCCATGGGCGCAACGCCGTGGCGCCAGTTCATCGACGTGACCGTACCGCGCTTGCGCTTCGCCTTGCTTGCCGCAGCGTTTCTTGTCTTCACCGAGACACTCACGGATTTCGGTAGCGCCGTGGTCGTCGGCGGCAGCTATCGCGTGCTCGCGATGGAGATCTACAGCGAGGTGGTGGGCCAGCTCGATTTCGCCATGGGCGCCACGCTGGGCGTGGTGCTGCTGGCGCCGGCCCTGCTTTCGGTCTGGCTCGGCCGCCTCGCCAAGCGTCGACAGGACAGCGGCGATGCCAGCCCGGGACGTGCACTCATTCCCGCCCGGCATGCGGTGCGCGACGCGGCGCTTGGCACCATCGCCGCGCTCGCCCTGGTACCCGTGGTCGCGGTGGTTGGCACCGTGGCCTATGTGAGCGTCGTGAAGCTGTGGCCTTACGATCGCACACTCACCCTGGCTAACTACACCGGCGGCATGCCCGACGGTTACGGCCCCGTAGCGACGTCGCTCGGCGTCTCCCTGCTTGCCGCCGTCGTCGGCGTGGTGATGATCTTCGCCCTCGCCGCGGGATTGCGTCGCGCCTCGCCACGCATTGCGCGGCCACTCCAGGTCCTTGCCTCGCTGCCCGCCGCCGTGCCGGGCATGGTGCTCGGCCTCGGTTACGTACTCACCTTCAACCACGGCGCCCTATCGGGCTGGTTCTACGGCAGCGCTGCCATCGTGGCCGCGTGCAGCCTGTACCACTATCACGCACAAGCCTTCCTCACGATGCAGACCGGCATGCGCCAGGTGCCCGACGCGCTGGAGGATGCGGTCGCTTCGTTCGGCGGCGACACGCGCCACGTACTGCGCGACGCGGTCCTGCCGTTCGCCATGCCGGCGGCGATCTCGGCCTTCTTCTACCTGTTCATGCGCTCGCTGGTGACCTTGTCGGGCGTGATCTTCCTCGTAACACCGGGCCTGGGTCTCGCGTCCGTCGCCGTCATGCGGCTCGACGAAAACGGGTTCCTTGCCCAGGCCGCGGCGTACGCCATGTGCGTCGTCGTGGCCGGCGCGCTCGCCCTCGGGCTGATGCGCCTCCTCCTCCACGTACTCAAGGACCGACGCCATGTGGCATGAAGAACGGCATACCCGTATCCGCGACCTGCTCCGCACGAGCGGCCAGGTTTCCGTCGAGCGCATCGTTACCGAGCTGGGCGTGTCGCGCGAGACCATCCGCCGCGACCTGGTCGAACTGGCCGAGCGTGGTGAGATCCGCCGCGTGCACGGTGGTGCCGTGCTCACCGGCGACGAACCGCCGATCGACGTGCGCCACGCGACCCGCGTACGCGAGAAGCGCGCCATCGCGAAGAAAGTCGCCAGCCTTGTCGAGAGCGGCCAGACCATCTTCATGGACGCCGGCAGCACGATGACCCTCGTTGCCGAGGCGCTCGCCACACGTAGCGGCCTCACCATCGTCACCAACGCCGTCGACGTCGCCGCACGCTTCGCTGCGCGCACGGGCAACGAGGTGCACCTTCTCGGTGGCCGCTTCAATGCGCAGATCGGCTGCACCGGCGGCTCGGGCACCATTGCCGAGATCGCCCGCTACCAACCACACCTGGCGATACTTTCGCCGGTGGGCATCGAGGCGAAAGCCGGTGCCAGCAGTTTCGAAATGGAAGAAGCCGAAATAGCACGAGCCATGTGCGCGAACGCGCGCCGCATCGTGATCGCGGCCGACCATTCGAAGATCGGCGTACGCAGTCGCGTCGCCTGGTGTCCCGCGGATCGCATCGACGTGCTGGTCACCGACCGGCGCTCGGAAAAGTCACGCGCAATCGCCGCCATCGCCAAGGCCATTGGGGAGATCGCCTATGCCTGATCGACCTAGCCTCATCGGCACCACCTGAAACAAGAACGCGCCAGGAAGGCCTGTTCCAGCTGACATTTAGATCGATTGAATCCCCACCTTCACGTCCAAAGCCCTCCCGGAGCATCCTCATGAGTTCCCGCATCACCCTCCGACGCACCCTACTCTGCGCCGCCGTCGCGGCCTCTCTGACCGGCATCGTCCACGGCCAGTCGACGACCGGCCGTATCGCCGGCCAGGCCCCCGTCGCCGCCAATGAAACCGTCCTGATCGAGGGCAGCAACGGCATCGTCCGCGAAGTCAACGTCGACGCGCGTGGCCGTTATGTCGCCGAAGCCCTGCCACTGGCGACCTACAAGGTCTCGCTGAAGTCGAACGGCAACGTCGTCGACTCCCGTGACAACATCACCCTTCGCGTCGGTGCGGCCACCGACGTGTCCTTCGAGAATGGCGCGGCCGCCGATGCCGGCAGCGCGCAGGATCTGTCGGGCGTCATGGTCACGGCGAACAAGCTGCCGACGATCGACGTGGCGACCGTTGCCTCGAGCACGGTCATCACCTCCGCCGACCTCGCCCGTCTGCCGTTGACCCGCACCGCCGAGGGTATCGCCTTGCTCGCACCGGGTGCCTCGCCGGGCAGCAGCAGTTTCAAGGGCGCCATGGGCAACTCCCTGGTCAGCTTTTCCGGTTCATCGGTGACTGAGAACGCCTATTACATCAACGGCATGAACACCACCGATCCGCTCAGCGGCTTCGGCGGCATCAGCCTGCCCTACGGCGCCGTGGACCAGCAGGAAGTGCTCAGCGGCGGTTATTCCGCCATGTACGGACGCTCGGATGGCGGCGTGATCAGCCAGGTCGGCAAGCGCGGCACGAACGAATGGCATTTTGGTGCCCAGGTCCTCTGGGAACCGGATTTCGCCCGTGCCGACGCGCGCAACATCACCTTCGGCCAGAACAACCCGCATCCGCCGGGTACGATCGAACAGCGCAACGACGAGAACCACGAGTGGACCTCCACGGTCAGCGCGTACGCTGGCGGGCCGTTGATCAAGGACAAGCTCTATGTCTTCACCGCCGTGGAAATGGCGCGCAGCGAAGGCAATACGGTCGGTGACATCAACCACTCCTACGATACGAAGTACACGTACAAGGATCCGAAGTGGTACGGCAAGCTCGATTGGAACATCAACGACAGCAACATCCTCGAGCTCACCGGGGTTAGCCAGACGCACCGCTCCAACGGTAACAAGTACGACTACGACTACCAGACGGATACGAAGGGCGATTTCGTCAGCACCGACTCGACGTACAAGACCAAGGCCATGGTCTATGTCGCCAAGTTCACCAGCTACATCACCGACGACCTGACGCTGACGGCGCTCTACGGAAAGTCCAAGCTCACCTATTACAACGAGCCGCCGGACACCGGCGTCACCGGCCCGTTCATCGGCAACCCAAGCGGCGAAAACCTGGCACTGACCGGTGGCGTGCCGATCACCAATGGCCAGACGCTGGATACCGTCGACAATCCGGACCACACCTCGACCAACCGCAATCTGCGCGTCGACCTGAACTACAAGATCGGCAGCCATTCGATCACGGCTGGTATCGATAACCAGGATTCGCACGATATCGACGATGGCACCACCATCGGTGGCGACGGTTACGAGCTGTGGTACGCGAAGCAGGACCCGAACCTCAACATCAGCGACAGCCCCTTCGTGGACAAGCCGGGCAACTATCCCGGCGGCGAGAACGGCTACTACGGCTACATCCGCCACTACAACACGCTGGCGTCGGTACGCGTGAAGCAGCGCGCGCAGTACGTCACGGACGACTGGCAGGTGAGCGACAAGCTGCTGCTCTCGCTCGGCATCCGCAACGACCAGTTCACCAACTACAACCCCAGCGGCCAGCCGTATCTTCGCCTGACCAAGCCGCAGTGGGCGCCACGCCTGGGCTTCAGCTACGACGTCCTCGGCGATTCGAGCATGAAGATCTACGGCAACGCAGGTCGCTACTTCCTGGCCATGCCCGCCTCGGTCGCCTTGCGTACGTCGGCCGGCTCGCTGGCCACCAACCAGTACTTCACCTATACGGGAATCGATGCCAGCGGCATGCCGACCGGCATGACCTTCGTGAAGTCGGCCACCGGTGGCGCCGTGTCCCCCAACGGTGAATACGGCCAGCCGCCCGACCCGCGCACGGTCAGCGCCAAGAACATCAAGTCCGAGTACCAGGACGAGTTCATCCTCGGCTTCGACCAGCAGCTGAACGCCTCGTGGGTGTGGGGTACGAAGGCCACGGTGCGCAAGCTGCGCAACGCGCTGGACGACGTCTGCGACAACGGTGCGATCACCCGCGCCGCCGTTGCCCAGGGCGCCGATATCGATGCGACGACGGTGGGCAGCTGCTACCTCTCCAATCCCGGCCGCGCCAATGTGTACCAGCTGGCCCAGCAGGGCGGCGGGTATTACAACGTCACGGTCACCAACGACGACTTCGGCTTCACCCAGCTCAAGCGCAACTACTACGGCCTGGATACCTACCTCTCGCATCCGTTCGACGGGACGTGGTCGGCCAAGATCGACTATCTGTACTCGCGAAGCTACGGCAACACGGAAGGCCAGGTGCGTTCGGACGTGGGTCAGGGCTCGGTGTCGGCGACGCGTGACTGGGATTACGCCACGCTGATGGAATACGCGAACGGCAACCTGGCCAACGATCGCAAGCACCAGATCAAGCTATACGGTTCGTACCAGATCACGCCGGAGTGGCTGGTCTCGGCCAACATCATCGTGCAGTCGGGCACGCCGAAGTCGTGCCTGGGCCGCTACGGCGCGGATGAAAGCGACCCCTCCGGCTACGGCAGCTACTACCACTACTGCTTCGGCGTACCGTCGCGTCCGGGCGACAAGGGCCGCAATCCCTGGGAAGAACTGATCGACGCCAATGTCGAGTACCGTCCGCTGTGGGCCGACCGCAAGCTGGCCTTCAACGTCTCGGTGTTCAACCTGCTCAACCAGCAGCGGGCGCAGGCGCTCAACCCGGTATCGGGCAGCACCAACTCGGTGAACGACGGCTACAACCAGGTGATCAGCTATACGCAGCCGCGCTACGCCCGTTTCGGCATCACCTACGACTTCTGACGGAGAGGTCATGCACGCACTACTGCGACTGGGTATCGTCGCGCTCGCCGCCGGGGTCCTCGCGACCCCGGCGGTCGGCGGCGAAAAGACCTATAAAGACCTGCCGACGGAAACGCCGGCCCATTTCACGCCGACGAATGCCGGGTTCGATTTCGAACGCCGCACCGTCGACATCCCGATGCGCGACGGCGTCAAGCTGCATACGGTGATCCTGCTGCCCAAGGGCGCGAAGCGCGCGGGCATCCTTCTCACGCGTACGCCTTACGGCGCCGATGGCATGGGTCATCGCGCGGACAGCCCGCACCTCGGTCCCACCCTGCGCGGCTACGACAATCCGTCGGACGTCATTGTCCAGGACGGCTATATCCGCGTCATCCAGGACATCCGCGGCAAGCATGGATCCGAAGGCGACTTCGTCATGAACCGGCCACCGATCGGTCATGGCAATCCCACGCCCGTGGATGAATCCTCGGACATCTACGACACCATCGACTGGTTGGTGAAGCAGGTGCCGGAGTCGAACGGCAAGGTCGGCATCATCGGTATTTCCTACGATGGTTTCGAAGCGATGATCGCCACGATCCATCCGCATCCCGCACTCAAGGTGGCCGTGCCGATCAACCCCATGATCGACGGCTGGATGGGTGACGACTGGTTCCACCGCGGCGCCTTCCGCCAACAGATGATTCCGTACATCTACGGCATGGTGAACTCGCGCGCGAGCAACATCGGCTGGACCAGCGGTTACCGCGACGACTACGACCTTTATCTGCGTGGCGGCTCGGCTGGCGATATGGGTCGCGCCTACGGCATGGAAGCCCTCGGCTTCTGGCAGAAGGTACTGGCTCATCCGGCGTACGACAGCTTCTGGTCCGAGCAGGCGCTGGACAAGATCGCCGCCAAGGAGCCCATGACGGTGCCGACGATGCTCGTGCACAGCTTGTGGGACCAGGAAGACAACTACGGCGACATGGCCGTCTATCGCGCACTCGCGCCGCGTGATCCCGAACACAAGAAGGTGTGGTTGGTGATCGGGCCATGGCGGCATGCCAAGACCTGGGAGAAAGGGAATACGATCGGCGCGTTGGACCTGGGCAGCGATACCGGCACGACGTTCCGCCAGGACATCCTGCGCCCGTTCCTTGCCCAATACCTGAAGGACGATGCACCCAAGGCAGACATCGCCCCGGTCAACGCTTTCGTTACCGGCGACAACACGTGGCGCAAGCTGGACAACTGGCCATCGGCCTGCCGCTCCGGTTGCGCACCGACGATGCAACGCTGGTATGCGGAGGCGGATGGTGGCCTCGGTGTCACGGCGCCGGCGCAGGGATCGGACGATTACGTATCGGACCCGACCAAGCCGGTACCCTATCGCGTCCGCCCGATCCAGGCGTGGTCCCATGGTGTCCCCGATCAGGTGGACAGCTGGCCCGAGTGGCTCGTCGACGATCAACGGCAGTTCGCCACGCGTACGGACGTGCTCACCTATGTCTCGCCGGTGCTGGACAAGCCCATGGGCGTCGCGGGCGAACCGCTGGTCCATCTGCTCGCCTCCACCAGCGGCACGGACAGCGACTGGGTGGTCAAGCTGATCGATGTCTACCCGGACGAGGTGGAAGACAAGCCGTCGATGGGTGGTTATCAACTGCCGATCGCCATGGAGATCTTTCGCGGCCGCTATCGCGAGGGCTACGACAAGCCCATGGCGCTGACGCCCGACAAACCCCTGGACTACCGTTTTCCGCTACCCACGGTGAACCACGTCTTCCAGCCGGGTCACCGCGTGATGGTGCAGATCCAGTCGAGCTGGTTCCCGCTGTACGACCGCAATCCGCAGAAGTTCGTGCCCAACATCTTCAATGCCAAGCCGGGCGACTACCGCAAGGCCACACAGAAGATCGTACGCGACGGGAACAACGGAACCTTCGTGGAATTGCCGGTTGTCAGGTAGGACGTAACGTGTAGGAGCCGATTCATCGGCGATCCGGCAGCAGCCAGCCCGCTACCGATAGGGGCCGGAATCAGCAAAGCCACGGGCGATAGGCGGCGCGTGCTTCAAAGCCATCCCCGTGTCTCCTGCAGCACGCGGTCACGCAGCACCGCCATGCCATCGTCGCTGTCGTTGAGACAGGGAATCAGCGTGAAGGCCTCGCCGCCCGCCTCACGGAAGTAGTGCGCGTTCTCGCGGCCGATCTCGTCGATGGTCTCGATGCAGTCCGCCGCGAAGCCGGGAGAAATGACCGCGATACGCCGAATGCCGTCGCGAGCGAGCTGCCGCATGGTGGCCTCGGTGTAAGGCTGTAGCCAGTCCGCATAGCCGAAACGCGACTGGTAGCTGATGCGAAATCGTGCCGCCGGCAGGTTCAACGCGTCACGCAGCAGTTCGCCCGTGCGCTGGCACTGGGCGTAGTACGGGTCGCCCAGCGCGACATTGCGCTGGGGAATCCCGTGGAATGACGCGACGACCACTTCGGGTTCGTGCGCCAGCGTCGCCAGCGAGCCACGCACGGACCGGGCGAGCGCTTCGATATAGGCGGGTTCGTCGTAATACGACGGCACCGTACGAACGGCCGGCTGGTTGCGCATGCCGCGCAATACCTCGAACAACCGGTCGTTCGCCGTGGCGGTGGTGGTGGCTGAGTTCTGCGGGTAGAGCGGAAACATCAGGATGCGGTCGCAACCGGCGGCAGTGAGCCGGCCAACGGCATCTTCGATGGATGGATTGCCGTAGCGCATGCCCCAGTCGACGGCGACGCGGTCCTCGCCGAACATCTCGCTCGCCCAGGCCTGGAGCTTCGTCGATTGGTTCCGGGTGACTGTCTTCAGCGGACTTTCGTTGAGCTCGTGGTTCCAGATGCGCGCGTAATCCTTGCCCTTGACGGCCGGACGGCGCAGCAATACCACGCCCTGGAGAATCGGCTGCCAGACGAGTTTCGGCAGTTCGATCACGCGCCGGTCGGAAAGGAACTCGGCGAGATAGCGGCGTACGGCGCGGTAGTCGGTGCCGTCGGGGGTCCCCAGGTTGGAGAGAAGGATGCCGACCTTGCCGCGGATGAGCGGTCGCGCCGGGTCAATCGCTGGCCGTGCCGTTGAAACCATGGGCGGCGATGTGTCGATGTGCGCCGATCGCTGCTGAAGCGGCTCCCACAATGGGCCGGTGTGGTGTGCGGTATTCATGGTCTGGCCTGCTTTCAATGGGAGAGGCCGGCGCGGCCTCTCCCCCTTTCATGGCTCGATCAGCCGAGCTTTGCGACCGCCTCGGCCACACCCTTGCCGTAGTCCGGATGGCAGGCCGTGCAGTTGTCGATGTGACGCTGGACCACCGGCTGCGAGGCACCCTTGATCGCGCGGGCCGTGTTGTCGAACAGGGCCTGCTTCTGCGTCGGACTCATCAGTTCGAAGAGCTTGCGCGGCTGCGAGAAGTAGTCGGTGTCTTCGCGATGATTCCAGCGCTTGGCCACGGTGTCGCCGATTTCCAGCGGCGGCTCGGAGAAGTCCGGCTGGGCCTGCAAGGCACCGCGGCTGTTCGGCTCGTAGTGGGTCGAACCGCCGCCGTTGCCGTCGACGCGCATGGCACCGTCGCGGTGATAGGAGTGCACGGGGCACCGCGGTGCGTTCACCGGAATCTGCGCGTAGTTCACGCCGAGGCGGTAGCGTTGCGTGTCACCGTAGGAGAACAGACGACCCTGGAGCATCTTGTCCGGGGAGAAGCCGATACCCGGCACGATTACGGCCGGTGCGAAGGCGGCCTGCTCGATGTCCTGGAAGAAGTTTTCCGGATTGCGGTTGAGCTCGAAGAAACCGACTTCGATCAGTGGGTAGTCGGCATGCGGCCAGACCTTGGTGAGGTCGAACGGGTTGTACGGCGTGTTGGCCGCTTCGGCCTCGGGCATGATCTGCACGTACAGCGTCCAGCGCGGGAATTCCTTGCGCTCGATGGCCTCGTACAAGTCGCGCTGGTTGCTCTCGCGGTCCCTGGCGACCACCTGGCCCGCTTCGTCGTCGGTGAGGTTCTGGATGCCCTGCTGGGTCTTGAAGGTGAACTTCACCCAGAAACGCTCGTTGTTCGCATTGATGAAACTGTAGGTATGGCTACCGAAGCCATGCATGTGGCGGAACGACTTAGGCACACCGCGCTCGCTCATGACGATGGTGACCTGGTGCAGCGCCTCGGGCAGCAGCGTCCAGTAGTCCCAGTTGTTGTCCGCGCTGCGCATGCCAGTGCGCGGATCGCGCTTGATGGCATGGTTGAGGTCGGGGAACTTGAGCGGGTCGCGGATGAAGAACACCGGCGTGTTGTTGCCGACCAGGTCCCAGTTACCTTCTTCCGTATAGAACTTCAGCGCGAAGCCACGAATGTCGCGCTCGGCGTCGGCCGCGCCACGCTCGCCAGCCACGGTCGAGAAGCGCGCCATCATCTCGGTGGTCTTGCCCACCTCGGAGAAGATCTTCGCGCGGGTGTACTGGGTGATGTCGTGGGTGACCGTGAAGGTACCGAAGGCGCCGGCGCCCTTGGCGTGCATGCGACGCTCGGGGATCACTTCGCGGTCGAAGTGGGCGAGCTTCTCGAGAAACCAGACGTCCTGCAGGAGGGCCGGGCCACGCGGGCCGGCCGTCATCGTGTTGTTGTCGTCGGCAACAGGAGCGCCGAAAACGGTGGTCAGCTTGCTCATGGGTCGTACCCTTGCTGGAGTTCGTGGGAGGGGCGCGCGGTGGGGGCCGCGACGTGGCGTCAAGTTAGGCCCCGTCGATCCATAAGGGAAATTCATATTTGTGACGGGACCGATAGGGACTGGCTATGGATCGAAAATGTGGGCTCCCACAAAAAAAACGCCGCTGAGTTTCCTCAGCGGCGTTCGGTACGAACTATCAGACCGGACCGGGATTCGGTGGCCGCAGCTTCGATGTGGGCAATCCTTTATAGCCCCAGTCCTCCATCGCGACTTCATCGATGACCACGAAGGTCACTTCCGGTGGCTTGCCGAGCACGCGTTGGAGCGTTTCGGTGATCTCGGCAATGACCTGGGCTTTCTGCTCGGGCGTGTTGCCTTCTTTGGTGATACGAACGTTGACGTAGGGCATGTGGGCGATTACCAGCGACCGGCGGTGCCGCCGCCGTCGACCGGCAGGACCACGCCATTGATGAAGGAAGCCTGCGCGAGGTAGACCACGGCCTCGGCAATTTCTTCCGGCGTACCCAGGCGACCCGCGGGATTGAGGCCGCTGAGGAATTCGTGCGTTTCCGGCGAGTGCATCGGCGTGTCGATCACGCCCGGTGCCACGGCGTTGACGCGAACGTTATGACGCGACAGCTCGATCGAAAGGCCACGTGTCACGGCGTTCAAACCACCCTTGGTCAGTACGGCCATCGTGCCCGGCACGTTGCGATCCGGCTGCATGGCGACCGAAGCCGTCACGTTGACGATGCTGCCTTCCTTGCGCGACACCATGTGGCGAGCCACGACCTGCGTCGGATAGATAAAGCCGCGCAGATTGGTGTCGATCACCGCGTCGATCTCGGCCTGGGTGAAGTCGATGAAGTCCCGGGCGACGAAGATACCGGCGTTATTGACCAGAACGTCCACCTTGCCGAAGGCCTCGAGCGCATGGTCGAGAAGCCGCTCGGCGGTTTCAGGCAGGCTGATGTCACCGGCCACGCCGAGGAAACGGTCGGGATTGCCGAGTTCAGCGGCCGCGGCGTCCAGGCGTTCCTGGGTGCGGGCATTACCGACGACGTTGTAGCCGAGGTCGAGGAAGGCCTTGGCGATGGCGAAACCGAGCCCGCTGGAGGCACCGGTGACAATGGCGGTCTTGTTGTTGCTCATGGGGTTGCACTCCTGAATCCGTGTTCCGGGCCAAATCGGCGCCGGGCTGGAACACAATCTATTGCTGCGGCCGGCAGTGATAAATAAGATCGCGGACACAAGACTCATTACACGGTGTAACGCCATGCAAAGGCAGTTCGATGATCTGATGCTGGGTAGCATCGAACTGTTCTGTCTGGCCGGAGAGCTCGGCGGCTTCACGGCCGCCGCCACCGCGGCCGGAGTCACACCGGCAGCCGTTAGCCGCTCCGTGGCTCGCCTGGAGGCGCGGCTGGGCGTTCGCCTGTTCGTGCGCACGACCCGGAACATCCGCCTGACCGAAGCCGGGCGCGTGTATCTCGACCAGAGTCGGCAAGCTCTCGCCCAGTTCGCCGAAGCCGAACAGATGGCGACGGGCCAGCAGGGACGCGCCGCCGGCCGCCTGCGCATCAGCGTGCCGACCACGTACGCGCACTACCGCCTGCTTCCGCTCTTGCCAGCGTTTCATCGCGAACACCCGGATGTCCTGCTCGACCTGCATATCAGCAACCGCAACATCGCCTTCGCCGATGACGCTTTCGATCTCGCCATTCGTGTCCGAGCGCAGGCCGATTCCACGATGATCGTGCGCCACCTCGAAGACGCGGCGCTTGTAGTAATCGCCTCTCCTGCCTACATGGAGCGCCGGCGCGCGCCGCAGACGCTTGCCGAGCTTGCGACGCTGGAATGCATTCAGTTCGACCTGCCAAGCAGCGGGCGGCGCATTCCATGGTTGTTCCGCGAGAACGGCGAAGACATGGAGTTCGAAGCGGAGAGCGCGTTCACCGTGGGCGAGGATGTATTGGGCGGGGTGACACTTGCCCGTGCCGGCGCGGGCGTGTTCCAGACGTATCGATTCATCGTTGAGCGCGACCTCGCCGAGGGCACGCTCGTCGAATTGCTGCCTGCGCTGGGTGGCCGATCACGGCCGTTCAATCTGCTTTACCCGCATAGCCGGTTCGTACCGTTGCGTGTGCGCGCGTTTATCGATTTTTTGACGACACGGGTCGATCTCGATCATTGACCTGCCCCGAGAGAGCGCAGCCCCGCCCGGCCGAGGAGGGAAGAAGCCGGGCTGAACGCAGTCGCAACCTCCCCTATACTCCCGCCGATGAAGCCAAACGTCCTGCTGCAGTACCTTCTCCCGCACCGCTTCCTGTCGCGCATCGTCTATTGGGCGACCCGATGGGAGTGGACGCCATGGAAGAATTTTCTCATCGGGGAGATCGTGCAGCGCTACGACGTGGACATGAGCCAGGCCGCCCAGCCGGACCCATTGAGCTATGCGCATTTCAATGCCTTTTTCACCCGAAAGTTGAAGCCCGGGGCGCGCAGCGCCGACCCCGACCCGCAGGCGATCCTCTGCCCGGCGGACGGACGCATCAGCCAGTCGGGGCGCATCCGGGACGGCCGGATCTTCCAGGCCAAGGGCCAGGAATACACGGCCGCCGAGCTGCTAGGCGACGAAGCCGCAGCTGAGCCGTTTCGCAATGGCAGCTTCGCGACGATCTACCTTTCCCCCCGCGACTACCACCGGGTGCACATGCCCCTGGCCGGCGAGCTCACCGGCACCACGCATGTGCCGGGGCGCATCTTCAGCGTTGCGCCCTTCGCCGTCGCCGACATTCCGCGCCTGTTCGCCCGTAACGAGCGCCTGGTCTGCCGGTTCCAGGGCGAGCACGGACCCTTCGTCTCGGTGATGGTCGGCGCCATCCTGGTGTCCAGCGTGGCGACGGTCTGGGACGGCATGGCCATCCCGCCTTACGCCTCGGACATCATCCGGGTCGATTGCACGGGTCGGGGTGTCCGCCTCGACCGATTTGCCGAAATGGCCCGATTCAACATGGGTTCGACGGTTATCCTGCTGTTGCCGGAAGGGTATGAGCTGGACGCCCTCCAACCGCAACAGCAGGTGGTCGTCGGACAACGTATCGGTCGCTGGGTGGGGTCGTCGCCACACGCGTGACGGCGGACGTCACTTTGTGACGAAAACGTCTTACATTTGACGTACGGGCAGCGTATGCTTCGGGCTTCTGGAGCCCCTCGGGGGAAGGGCCTGGACCGAAGAAGCATCCGTCTAGGGGAAGTCGTCCATGCGTCTCGTCAGCCATCTCATTGCCGTCAATCGCGAAATCCGCCTTCGCAGGCAGCTCGCCGATATCGAACGCGTCGTCCTGGCCCTGCCAGTGCGTGCGCATGCCGACCTGCAACAGCTGGTCCGGCGCGAAATGGAACAGGCCGCCGCCTGTGATTTCCCCCATCTCTACGGCACACCGCCCGACGAACGCTACAGCACGTACGGACATGGTCCGGACATCGGCCTGGCCAAGGCCCGGTCCGAAAATCCGCTGATCGCCACCCGTGGCGTGGCTTTGTGGATCGCCTCGGTTTACCACGAGACGCTCGACGCTCGCCGGCCGAACATGGAAGACCTGCACCGCCAGATCCTTCGCCTGATGCGTCAGATCAAGGAACTCTCGGCTCCCGGCCGCACCGGCGACGCCAGCGACCGGTGGATGGAACCTCACGCCGTAGCGTGAGGCGCCCGCCTTACCGGCAGACCGGCACCCGGATCGACTGACCCACCTTCAGCGCATGGCCCTTGAGGCCATTGATCTTCGCGATGTCCTCGACATCCGCGCAGCTGCTCTTGCGCGCGATGCTGACCAGGGTGTCGCCGCGACGAACCGTGTAGCTCTTGGACGAGCTGCCCGAGGACCTCGACGATGATGACGAGGACGAGCCAGACGTCGACGGACCGTTGGCCAGGGCGGCCGAAGTCGCGGCCGGCGGAGGCGGCGCGATGATCTTCACCGCGTTATGCAGGTCGCTGGCGAGGATCGGCCACGGACCGTCCGCGCAGCTGGACGCGTAGGCCTTTTCAAGCTGCTTGGGCACCTCCAGGCGCGCACCCACCGGCTGGCTCACCTGCGGATCCAGGCGAGGATTGAGGTTGCGCAGCGTGCGGAACCAACCCTGCGGCATATCCTCGGCCGAACCCAGGCAGACCGTGAGTTCCGACAGCGACGCCGGGCGCTTGAGCACGATCTGCCCCGCCTCGCCGTCGATCTTCGGCCACTTCAGGTGATAGCTGTCCGCATGGAGGAACAACCATGCGGCTGCCAGCACCATGGGCACGTAGTCGCGCGTCTCTGCCGACATCTGGCCGTAGATCTGCGGGTCGTAGAAGCTGGCACCCGGACTGCCGGCGGCAATGCGGCGCATGCGCCCTTCACCACCGTTATAAGCGGCCAGGGTCATCTCGAGGTTGTTATTGAACGCGCCGAGCTGCTCGTCGATGTACTCGGCGTTGGCCTGCGCGGCCATCGTCGGGTCGAAGCGCTGGTCGAAGCCGTCCGCATTGGACAGGCCGAAGCGCAGGCCGGTGGCGTACATGAACTGCAGGGGTCCCGAAGCACCCGAGCGCGAAACGGCGTGGACCTTGCCGCCGGATTCCTTGGCCATGATGCCGAACAGCAGGGCCTCGGGCAGGTCGGCCTTCTTATAGGCCGGCCACATCTTGTAGCGCATCATCTGGTAGTTGACGTAGGCGTCCATGAGGTTCGGACGCAGCTGGGTCAGCCACATCTCGAGCGCTGCCTTCACCGGACCGTTCATCACCATCATGTCGGAGAACTGCTGGCCGCGAAGCATGGTCACGCTGCGCTGTGCCTGCGGCAGCGTACCCACCGCGACCGCACCGGAGGTGTCGCCTGGCTGGGCACCGACTTCAGCGCCCTGCTCGGTGTCGTCGGCATCCTCACCCTCGATGAAGCTGCCGTCCTTCAGGCGCAGCAGGCGATCGAAGACGGCGGCAAAACGCTGCGGGTCGCAACCCGGGGTCAGACCACAGCGCGCCGAAGCGTCCTTGAGCTGGTCCAGGGCCTGCTTGCGCGTCTGCGCGGCCTGCGGGGTGTCACCGCGACGGGCCTGGTCGATCGAGGACTCGTAGCCCTTGCTTGCCTGGTTCATCCGGTCGTACAACGCATTGACCTCGGGCGTTGCCTTGCCCGGGCGTGGAGCGCCGCCGGAAGCGCAGCCGGCGAGGATCGCCAGCGGCAGGAAAAGAAGGGGGCGCGGGACGCGAACAGTCATGCAGGACTCAGGGGTAAGACAATGGCGGTCACGTTACCCCTCGTGCTCCCGCGACTCAAGCGCCGTGATGCGAAATTGTCCGTAACGGCGCGCTGTTGCGTAAACTTGTTCAGGACATCCTTAAGGACGAAGCCATGCCCAACATCCTGATCGGCCGCAACGACGAGGCCGCCGTGGAACTGGATTCCCGCTACGGCAACCGGCACGGCATGATCGCCGGCGCCACCGGCACGGGTAAGTCCGTGTCGCTGATGTTGCTGGCGGAAGGCTTCTCACGGCTGGGCGTGCCCTGCTTCCTCGCCGACGCCAAGGGCGATCTGGCCGGACTGTCGCAGGCGGCCGGCGCCCCTTCGGACAAGCTCACCGCCCGACTGGCGAAGCTGGGCCTCACCGACTGGAAACCCCAGGCCAACCCGGTCGTGTTCTGGGACATCTACGGCAAGCTGGGCCATCCGGTCCGCGCCACCGTATCGGAAATGGGGCCGACCCTGCTCTCGCGCATCCTCGAACTGAACGACACCCAGGAAGGCGTGCTCGAGGTGATCTTCCGCGTCGCCGACGACGAAGGCCTGCTCCTGCTCGACCTCGCCGACCTTCGATCCATCCTCGGCTTCGCAGCCGATCACGCGAAGGACATCTCCTCACGCTACGGCCTGATCAGCGCGCAGAGCGTCGCCGCGATCCAACGCTCCCTGCTCAGGCTCGAACAGGACGGCGCGGACTCGTTCTTCGGCGAGCCGGCGCTCGAACTGGCCGACCTCATGCGTCAGGACATGAGCGGCCGCGGGGTCATCAGCGTGCTCGCCGCCGAAACGCTGATCCTGAAGCCACGCCTGTATTCCACCTTCCTGCTCTGGCTGCTGTCGGAGCTGTTCGAGCAGATGCCCGAAGTGGGCGACCTGGACGTGCCGAAGATGGTCTTCTTCTTCGACGAAGCCCATCTGCTTTTCGACGATGCGCCGGCGGCACTGCGCCAGCGCGTGGAGCAAGTCGTGCGACTCATCCGGTCCAAGGGCGTGGGCGTCTACTTCTGCTCGCAGAATCCGGACGACGTGCCGGGTGAGATTCTCGGCCAGCTCGGCAATCGTGTGCAGCATGCGCTACGTGCATTCACGCCACGCGACCAGAAAGCGGTCAAGGCCGCCGCGGAAACGTTCGCGCGCAATCCGAAGCTCGATGTGGTCGAGACCATCGGCACGCTTGGCACCGGCGAGGCGCTGGCCTCGACGCTGGGCGACGGCGGCGTACCCTCACCTGTGCAGAAGGTGCTGGTCGCGACGCCGGTGTGTCGCATCGGTGCGATCACCGTCGAGGAACGCGGCGCCGTGCGTTCGCGCTCGCCCGTCGGCGCCAAATACGACACGACAGTAAATCGGGAATCGGCCGAAGAAATGCTGGCCAGACGGGCATCGGAAAAGAGCGCGCCGGACGCGCCTCCGGTGACGTCCGGCGCCAGCAAGGCCGATGACACGGGCGCCGACGCCGGATGGGGCAGTGCCGTGCGAGACGCCGTGTTCGGCACCAAGCGTCGCCAGGGCATGATCGAGACCATGGCCAAGTCCATGGTTCGCACGGCGGGATCGCGCGCCGGCCAGCAGATCGTGCGCGGCATCCTTGGCAGCATCTTCGGCGGAAAGCGCTGACCATGCCGCGACACGCACTTGCCGATGCCAGCACACCTTTCGCGCAGCGGATTCTCATCGGCGTGCGTTACCCGTTGCGCGGCGCGGCGCCGGTCACGATCCTGGCCGTCGCGGCGTTCGAGCTGCTGACGTTTTTCCCCATCACGTTCCTCCGCCTGATCGTCATGTTTTTCGGCTGGATCGCGACGTATACCTATGCCATCGAGTGCCTCCGCCACACGGCGGATGGCTTCGCCGATCCACCGGAGGTGGCTCTCAACACGGAAGATCGCACCAGTGTCGCGCTCATCGTCATCCAGCTCACCGGCAATGCGCTCGCTGTCCTTGGAGCGTTCTTCCTGGGTGCTCCAGGGCTCCTGATCCTGCCGGTCTTCGCGTTTGTGCTGCCGATCATGACGATGTCGCTGACGTTCGACGGCGTCGAGGCGGCACTCAATCCGCTTACGTGGATACGCGTGGCAGGACGACTGGGCAGTGACTACCTGCTCCTGTTCATGGTCGTCGTGGCTTCCGCCCTGCTCCAGGTCGGCGCCTTGTATGCCCTGGCCGAGCACGGCCCTGCATTCCTGGGCACGGCTGCGTTCTACGTCATCGCCAACTACCTCACCATCTATACCTTCCACCTGATGGGCGCGCTCATCCATCACCGGCACGAGGCGCTGGGCTACCAACCAGAGTCCGAGGTGATCGCCGACGCGGCGAATCCGGATGACGACCAGGCACTGCTAGGCCACGTGAACCTGATCGCCCGCGACGACATTCCGGGTGCCACGGACATCCTTACCGAACGCCTGCGCGAAGGCATAGCGCCGGTCGCCCTGCATACGCGCTACCGCGAACTGCTTCGGGTACAGGGCCGCCTGCCGGAGCTTCTGGTGCATGGCCAGATATGGATCGCCGCGCTGGTGGCAGCGCGCGAAGAACGCCGCGCGCTGGGCGTGGTCCAGGATTGCATCGACGTCGATCCCGCCTTCCTTCCCGATGCGACGATCACCTGCGGGCCATTGGCGGATACCGCAGCTCACGGCGGCATGACGCGCCTCGCCCTCCACCTTGCGCTTGGCTATCTGAGTGCGTGGCCGGGTGACATGGGTGCGCCGCATTACGGCTTGCTCGCCATACGCATGCACGAGCGCCAGCGTGAACACGCCGAAGCCGCCGCCCTGGGGCGCCGACTGGTTGCCGCCTATCCCGATCACCCACTGCGTCTGGACATCGAGGCGCTGCTCGATACGCTCGGTGTGAATCCGAAGGTATCGACATGAGCCGCTGGCGACCGCCCGCCCCCTCGTCGACCGCCATCATCACGCGTGACGGTTTCGAACGACTGAAAAGCGAGCTCGACCACCTTTGGCATACGGTGCGCCCGGAGGTGGTCAAGGCACTGGCCGCCGCCGCGGCCGAAGGCGATCGCTCGGAGAACGCCGAGTACACCTATCGCAAGAAGCAGCTCGGCGAGATCGATCGTCGCGCACGTTACCTGAGCAAACGCATCCCGGTGTTGCAGGTGGTCGAGCCGGTTGCTACGCAGCGCGATGCCGTGTTCTTTGGCGCAACCATGGAAATCGAGAACGTCCAGACCGGCGAAACCGTGCGTTACCGCATCGTCGGGCCAGACGAGACGGATGCGCGCAAGGGCTGGATCAGCATCGATTCGCCCATGGCGCGCGCCGTACTGAAAAAACGCGTGGACGACGAGTTCGAAGCCGACCTGCCCGGCGGACGCACCCGCTTCGCGGTGCTTGCCGTCGAGTACACGTGACCCGGCACATGTGAGCCGGCTGGCAGATGTGTGTAGGAGCCGCTTCAGCCGCGATCCCTACGAAGCAACACCCAGCCGACTAGCCACAACCTCCAACCCATCGGTAAACCGCGCCACATCGCCGGCAAACGCCTCAACGGCGTCGCGGTCCACCTCACCCCCCTCACGCAACGCCAACTCCATCCGCTCGCCGTCTTCGGCAACCTTCGACGCGCCGAACACATTCATCCCGCCGAGCACGTGGTGAATCCACCCCGCGACTTCCTCGCGATCATTGCGCTCCGCCACGGACGCCAGTCGACCCAGGGCCTCTCGCGTCGCATCCACACCCGCGCGAATCACGCTGGCAATGTTCTCGTCCGAACCGAACGCGCGTCGCATGCGATCCATGTCGATGGCCGGCTCCGGTACGGTGTCCTCTTCCAGCCAACGCGCCACCATGGCGTGAAACGCCTCGAGCCGGATCGGCTTGCGCAGCAGGTCATCCATGCCTGCGGCCAGACAAAGCTCGCGCTGGTCGACGCGTGCATCCGCGGTCATCGCGATGATCGCCAGATGCCGTCCCGTGCCCGCCTCGCGGCGACGGACTTCACGCGCCACGGCATACCCGTCCATACGCGGCATGTGGCAGTCCACTAGCAGAAGATCGTAGCGCTGTGCTTCCATCGCCTCCATCGCCGCCACGCCGTCTTCGACCACATCGCACGTGTAGCCACGCAGCCCCAGCTGCACCCGCACGAGCGCCTGGTTCACCGGATGGTCTTCCGCCAGCAGGATGCGCGTGTCGGGACGAAGCGGGACGTCGGACAGCGGCGCATCCCAGCGCATGTCCACCGGTGGCGATGGCAACTCCGTCACAGGGAGATCCAGCGTCACGGTCACCGTCGTGCCCTGCCCCGGCTCGCTGTCGATGGCGATGTGGCCACCCATGCGCTCGATCAACCGTCGCGAAATACTCAGGCCCAGACCGGTGCCGCCGAACCGCCGCGTCGTGGACGACTCAGCCTGACTGAAAGGCGCGAACACATGGCGAAGCTTGGCTGCGTGGATGCCGATGCCGGTATCGGCAACGACAAAGCGCAACCGTTGCCGCGAGGCCAGGGCTTCGTCGACCCGTACCTCCACGTCCACCTCACCGGACGCCGTGAACTTGATCGCGTTGCCGATCAGGTTGAGCAACACCTGGCGCAGCCGTCCGTCATCCACCAGCACACCGGGCGCCAGCGCCTCATCGAAGCGCGTATGCAACGCCAGCCCCTTCGCCTGCGCCTGCGCTGCGAGGATGGCCACGGCGCCGTCGACGATGCTGCGTGGATCGGACGGACGGGGATCGAAGGTGAGATGGCCTGCCTCGATTTTCGAGAAGTCCAGGACATCGTCGAGGATATGTAGCAAGGCCTCCGCGGAGTGCTCGATGGTTGAGACCATCTTGCGTTGCTCGGTATCCAGCCGCGTGCGTTCGAGCACATCGAGCAGGCCGATCACGCCGTTCATCGGCGTGCGAATTTCATGACTCATCGTGGCAAGGAAATCGCTCTTTGCGCGCGTGGCCGCTTCCGCCTCATCGCGGGCGTGGGCCAACCCACGCGCCGCCTGTTCCTGCGCGGTCACATCCACCCAGTAGCCATTCCAACGCACGGTGCCGTCAGCGGCTGCCAGAGGGACAGCGTCCGAGCTGAGGTAGCGCACGCGGCCGCCCACCTGCGCGCGCACGGTGACATGCACGGGCGTGAGCTCGCGCGCCGAGCGTTCGAAGGCCGCACGCAAGGCTTCGCGGTCTTCCGGCGGTACCGGCGCCAGCATGGCTTCACCGCCGACAAGCAGTTCCCCCGGTTCCATCCCGAGGACACGCTGCGGATCGCCGCCGACGTAGGTCATCGCGTAGCTACCTTCCGTACCACGGACGGCTTCATAAACCACCGCCGGCACATGCGCGGTGACTTCGGCGAGCCGCCGTTCGGTCCGCTCGCGACGACGCGTTTCGCGACGCAGGTTGAGGTAGGCGTAACTGATGGCAATAAGCGAAAACAGCAGGACAGCGACAAAGGGCAGCACGCGCCCGGCGACTTCGCGCCACGTCGGACCGACGACGTAGTGCGAGGCGAACCACGTGTTGCGAATCTCTTGCTGGCGATGCGTGGACAGATTCACCAGGACGCGGTTGACCAGCGGCAGCAGCGGCGCCAGCTCACGCCGCACGCCGATCGCGATGGCCTCCGACTCACCCGTCGGCGCGGCGACTTTCAGCTGGCCGAGGAAGCTTTCGCGGATCAGGTAGTCGACCGACGCGAGATTGCCGACAAACGCGTCCCCCTCGCCCGCCGCCAGCCGGCGCAGACCTTCGGCTTCGGTATCGACCGGAATGGCCTCCACGCCCGGAATGCGCCCGAGCAGGCGACGGATCGGCTCGCGCGTCATGTTGGCGATCACGCGCTTGCCGGACAGGTCGTCGCGGCCTGCGATGGTCGGCGAGCCCTCGCGGGTGACGATCATGATCGGGAAGTCGAGGTAGGGCACGCTCGCTTCGAGGAAGGGAAACGTCGCACTCTGCGGGTTGATCGCGGCAACGAGGTCCACCTCGCCCTTCTTCACCCGATCCACCGTACCGGCCCAGTTCTCGCTGGGCACCTGCGTAATCCGGATGCCCAGCTCGGCGGCGATCTCACGCACGTAGTCGAGCGACAGGCCCTCCGCCTCGCCCTGCCCCGTGATCAAGCTGAAAGGCGCATAGCTGGGGTCGACCCCAAGCCGCAGCGGCGGCAGCGTACCCAGCCAGGCCTTCTCGCGCTCGCTCAGTGGAATGCCTGCCTGGCGCGGCCGGGGGGCGATGTCCCGACCCACCCAACGGGCGCGCAGGCGCCCGTGGTCGGCTGCGGTCAGTTCTCCCAGGGCGTGATCGATGGCATCCCCCAGCGGCGCACGATCGGCCGGCACGGCGAAGGCCAGCGCACTGATCGGCAAGGCCAGCGGACCACCCACGCGCAGTTCGTGCTCCAGACCCAGGCGCGAGACGAACTCGCGGGCGGAATACGGGTTGTCGATATAAGCGGCGACGCTACCGGAGCGGACCAGGGCGAGCGCCTCTGCCGTGGAGGCGGTCTCCACCAGCGTGGTCTCAGGCAGTTCGCGACGCAGCGCCCCGATGTCGAAATAGCCGGTATGCACCGCGAGGCGCTTTCCGCTCAGTTCACCCGGGCGATGAATGATGGGCACGTCGACGCGCTCGACCAGGGCGGGCAGCGACTCGAAATACGTCGCGCCTACGCGAATGCCGGGCATGCCCTGCTCCAGCGGCGTCACCGAGGTGGCTATATCGATCTCCCCGCGGGCGAGCGCCTTAAGCAAATCCGGCCAGGTTGCATACACCCGGGTCTGCAAGCTGACCCCGAGTTCGCCCGCTATCTCGTGCAGGTAATCCGGCCCCAATCCTTCCAGTTCGCCGTCCCGGAGCTCCTCGAACGGCGGGTAGCCCTCGCGATACGCGCCCACCGTCAGCACCGGATGGCGGCGCAGCCATTCGCTGTCTTCGCGTGGCAGCGGCGTATCCGGCATGGCCGAAACCGGGCCCGCGAGCACAACCAGTATTAACAGGAGGAATCGTCGAATCACGTCTCGGGCTTCGTCAGGGGAACCTTCATGGGCATAATCGGCTCTATACGGCGCGTTGACACGCCAACAGGAGAACACAAGGCATGCCACTCAAGGTCATTCTGGCAGACGATCACCCGCTGGTTCTGGTTGGGGGGCGGCTTGCGCTGGAGAACGCGCACATCGATGTGGTCGGTGCAGCCAAGGCAGCGGACGAGCTTTTGAGCATGCTCGCAGAGCACGAATGCGACGTCGTCATTACGGATTTTCTCATGCCGAGCGATCGGCAGGACGACGGGTTCCCCCTTCTGGAGACAATCACGAAGCAGTATCCGCACGTTGCCCTGGTCGTCCTGACCATGATCAACCGTCCGGCGGCGTTGCAGGCGATGTTGAGCCGTGGCGCCCGCGGCATCATCGACAAGCGAGCCCCGATGGATGAACTGGCGACCGCCGCGCGCGCCGTGGCCGATGGCGAAACCTACCTCAGCGAAACCCTGCTCGACATTCTCAACGAAGCCGATGAGACGTCGGTCGCCATGCCCGGCACGCCTCTGTCTCCGCGCGAAGCAGAAGTCATCCGTATGTTCGTCAACGGTATGTCGCTACAGCAGATCGCCGAGCAGGAAGGCAAGTCGGTGAAAACCATCAGCCGACAGAAGCGCGACGCCATGCGCAAACTCGGTGTCGATCACGACAGCCTGCTGGGCGACTTCGTGCGCGACCACGGCCTGATCTAGGCGCCGATCGGTTACGTCAGCGGCGCCGGATACGTCCGGCCCGCGCGTAGCGGCTGGAAACACGGCGCCGTCGTGTAGAACGACTCGCCCCTCGTTTCGGCGTGCCAGCCCGGCACGCCCGACACCGGTAACGGACGCAGCTCCTGCGGATCGTTGAGCACCGCAGCCGCAGCGATAGCACGGGCGCACACCGCCGTGGCGTCACCCTCGCCCATGACCACCAGAGCCTTGCCGACCAGGAGCTTGTCTGGCGTCAGTGCATGTTCGAGCAATGCGTGGCCGAATATCTCAACACGCGCCCTCCCGCCCAGCCATGCCTCGCGATGGGCCCAGAACAGCGTGTGCCAGTCGTGCGCGTCCCAGGCCTCGAGCATGGTCCGGTCCTGCAAGGTCACGACCATGCCGGCCTCATCGAAGTGCGTCAGTGCGCACTGCGCGCGCGAACGCTGCCGCGGACCCATCAGGGCGATCTCGGCCATCTGCCGCGCGTTCAGCGCACGCTTGAGCGCGCCATGGCGAAGCCAGACGAAGGCGTTGAACAGGTCGTGCCAGTTTTCCAGTCGCGTAGCGATGGCGCCATGGCGGGCGATGCGCTCTTCGTAGTGCAGGCCGTCGGCCAGGAGCGCGAGGTCCTGCGTCACGAACCGGACGTCCGAGGCGTCCGGTAGCAAGGCATTGAGCGCGTCGATCGCGGGCCACGCGGGCCCGTCGATCAGCGCAGTGAACTCGTTCCAATGGGACAGTGGCGGCGACACGAGCACGCTCCGCTCGAGCGTGTCACGCGAGGGCGCCACGTACCGCATGGGACTTACGCCAGACGACCGTAGAGGTCGTGCGCGTCGGCTTCTTCCACGAGCACGTCGACGAACTGACCCGGCTTGAGCATCTGGCCATCGTCGATGCGCACGGCGCCATCGATTTCCGGTGCGTCGGCGCTGGAACGACCCCACGCACCGTCGGCGTCGATCTCATCGATCAGCACCTTGATCGTGCTGCCGACCTTGCGCTGCAGCTTGGCCGCGGAAATTTCCGCCTGCACGGCCATGAACTGCTCGAGGCGGTCTTCCTTCAATTCCTCGTCGATCTGCCCCGGAAGATCATTCGCTTTCGCGCCGTCCACCGGCGAGTAGGCGAACGCGCCGACACGGTCGAGTTCGGCTTCACGAAGGAAACCGAGCAACTCCTGGAATTCCGCGTCGGTCTCGCCGGGGAAGCCGACGATGAAGGTGCTGCGGATGGTGAGATCCGGCACCTGGCGGCGCCAGTTCTGGATGCGCTCGAGCGTCTTGTCCACGTTGCCCGGGCGCTTCATCAGCTTGAGGATGCGCGGGCTAGCGTGCTGGAACGGAATGTCCAGGTACGGAAGGATCTTGCCGTCTGCCATCAGCGGCATGATCTCGTCCACGTGCGGGTACGGATACACGTAGTGCAGGCGCGTCCAGATGCCGAGTTCCGAAAGACCCTCACAGAGTTCGGTCATGCGCGTGCGATAGGACTTGCCGCGCCATTCGCGCTCGGCGTAGCGGACATCCACTCCGTAAGCGCTGGTGTCCTGCGAGATGACGAGCAGTTCCTTCACGCCACCCTTCGCCAGCTTCTCCGCTTCCATCAGCACCTGGTCGACCGGACGGCTGACAAGATCGCCGCGCATCGACGGAATGATGCAGAAGCTGCAACGGTGATTGCAGCCTTCGGAGATCTTCAGGTAGGCGTAGTGCTTGGGCGTGAGCTTCACGCCGATATCGGGCACCAGGTCGAGGAACTTGTTGCGCGTGGGCGGGATGGCCAGGTGCACGGCGCTCATCACACTGGCGTAATCCTGCGGACCGCTGATGGAGAGCACGTCCGGGTAGCTTTCGCGGATGAGTTCCGAGCGCTTGCCGAGGCAACCGGTGACGATCACCTTGCCGTTTTCATGCAGCGCCTCGCCGATCGCATCCAGCGATTCCTGCACGGCGGAGTCGATGAAGCCGCAGGTGTTGACCACCACGGCATCGGCCTCGCCGTAGCTCGGGACGATCTCGTAGCCCTCGACCTTGAGCTGCGTGAGGATACGTTCGGAGTCGACGAGCGCTTTCGGACAGCCGAGGCTGACGAAACCGACTTTGGGAGCGGCCTGGGACATTGCCGTGGGTACCGGGGATGGGAAACCGGGCATTATAGCCCCCTGGCCGCCACACCATGGACACTCTCCGCCGGTTACGCTTGGGAACCTTTCTCACAGCCGACGGAGATCCACCCCATGGGCCGCACGCTTATCCTCGACACCTCCCGCCCACACGAGAGCATCGACGCCTATCTGGCCGAGCCCGAAGGCACGCCCAAGGGCGGCATCGTGGTGATCCAGGAGATTTTCGGGGTCAACGCCCACATCCGCAGCGTGGCCGACCGCTTCGCCGCCGAAGGCTACGTCGCCATTGCACCTGCCCTCTTCGATCCGGTGCAGAAGGACGTGGAACTGGGCTACGACCAGGACGGCATGCAGAAGGGCGTGAAGTACATCTCCGAGCTGGGCCTGCTCCGCCCCCTGCAGGATGTAGGCATCGCCGCCCGGCTCATCGCCGACCAGTACAAGGTCAAGGTGGGCACGGTCGGCTACTGCTGGGGCGGCACCGTGGCCGCGCTGGCCGCACTGCGGCTCGGCCTGCCCTCCTCCAGCTACTACGGCTCGCGCAACCTGCCGTTCCTGACCGAGCCCGCCAAGGCCAATGTCATCTTCCACTTCGGCGAACGCGACCATTCGATTCCGCCGGAAATGGTGGAGAAACACCGCGAATTGAAGCCGGAGATGGACACCTGGGTGTACCCCGCCGACCACGGCTTCAATTGCGACGTACGCGCCAGCTACGACGAGCCCAGCGCGAAGCTGGCATGGGAGCGGACCTTGTCGTTCTTTGCGCGCGAACTGGCGTGACCACGCCGTTCGAACTCGATGCGCGACTTGCCGGCGACACCCTCGTCGTCGGCGATCTGGCGCTCTGCCGCGTCCTGCTGATGCGGGACAGCCGGTACGCGTGGCTCGTGCTGGTGCCGCGGCGCGCGGCTCTGGTCGAGGTTTCCGACCTGCCCGACGACGAGCGGGCCCTGCTCTGGCGGGAAGTCGACGCCGCCAGTACAGCACTCCGGGCCATCGCGCCCTGCGACAAGCTCAATATTGGTGCCCTGGGCAATATCGTGCGTCAGCTGCATGTGCACGTTGTGGCGCGTTGCGAGGGCGACGCGGCGTGGCCGGGACCCGTGTGGGGTTTCGGTAAGGCCGAGGCCTACGCTGCAGGTGAGGCGGAGAGCATCGCCGAGAGGATCCGTCAGGATTTGGGGATCCTCAGCTCCAAGGCAGAACTGTTCCAAGGCAGGACTCTTCCAGGGCAGAACTGTGGGTAGAGCAGAACTGTAGGAGCCGCTTCAGCGGCGATAGCCAGGTTGCCGCACAGCCATCGCCGCTGAAGCGGCTCCTACAAAAGCTGCTACAAAAGCAGCCGCAAAACTGGTTCACACACCCTACAAAGAACGAGCCCTGCTGCGAGCCGCGAAAAGCGGTCGCGAGCAGGGCTCGTTTTTGTCGCGATGACTGTGTGGGAGCAGCCTATGCCGGCGATGGGAGTCGCGGCAGCCTGGTTATCGCCGCTAAAGCGGCTCCCACAGGTCCAGGGTTAGCGCTGCGGCTGGCCTTGACCGCCGGCACCGTTCTGGGTGTCGTACGGGCTGCTGGACGCTTCCTTGCCGGCCATGCGATCAGGCAGGGCACCCTTCTGCGGGGTGTCTTCCAGCTGGCGGGCCTGGGCTTCGACGGCGTTCAGGCGAACCAGTTCGCCCTTCTTGTCGTAGTACACGGCAAAGTTGTAATCCAGCGCCATGCGAGCCATGAAGCCGAGATGGTTGTCGCGGACCTTCGAGTCGTCGCTGGGCAGCACGAGCACGGTCTTCGGCAACTTGCCCTGATCCTTCAGGTAGGCGAAGTGACTGCCGGTGTCGGCGGCCGAAAGGACGGCACCGTCGACAATGAACTGGCCGCTCTTATACGCCTTGATGGTGTAGTCGAACTGACCCTGCGATGTCGCGATGTGGTCGTTCTTCGAGACGCCACTGTGGCAGCCGGCAAGCACGAGCATGCTGGCGAGAAGGATCGCCGCGGCGGCGCGGGCCATCAGGGTGGGAACTCGGATCATGCGTCTCTCCGTGCATTCAGTAAGGCGTGGAAGGGGGCGAGTTTAACCCGCGCCCGTGTCGGGCGCGTCTGCGACGTGAAGGGCCGTTCAGGTGGTCGGCAGGGTGACGCCGCGCTGTCCCTGGTACTTGCCACCGCGATCGGCGTAAGAAACTTCGCATTCCTCGTCGGACTCGAGGAAGAGCATCTGGGCGACGCCCTCGTTCGCGTAAATCTTGGCAGGCAGCGGCGTGGTGTTGGAGAACTCCAGCGTCACGTGGCCCTCCCACTCCGGCTCCAGCGGCGTCACGTTCACGATGATGCCGCAGCGGGCGTAGGTGCTCTTACCCAGGCAGATCGTGAGCACCTGGCGCGGAATACGGAAGTACTCAACCGTGCGTGCCAGAGCGAACGAATTCGGCGGAATGATGCAGACATCCGACTTGACGTCGATGAAGCTGCGCTCATCGAACGCCTTCGGGTCCACGATGGTGGAGTTGATGTTCGTGAACACCTTGAACTCGTCGGCGCAGCGAACGTCGTAGCCGTAGCTCGAGGTGCCGTAGGACACCAGACGGTGGCCGTCGCGCTCCTTGACCTGGCCAGGGGCGAACGGCTCGATCATGCCGTGCTCCGCAGCCATGCGGCGGATCCACTTGTCGGACTTGATGCTCACTTACTGATCTCCCTCACTGGAGCCGGAAAGGTATAGGAACGCCGTCGAACACGCCACTTACGTGTTCTGGATGACGATCTTGGGGAAAGAAATGGCCTTGTTCCGGGCCTGCAGCGACAGCCGGGCCGCGGTCGATCGCGCGATGGCCCGGTAGCGGGCGGCCAGGTCGGAGTCCGGGATGGCGGCCACGGTGGGCTTGCCGTCGTCCGACTGCTGGCGGATGCGGATATCCAGCGGCAGGTCGCCCAGATAGGCGATGCCGGCCTCCGCCGCCATGCGCGCCCCGCCGCCCTGACCGAAGATGTGCTCCTCGTGGCCGCAGTTCGAACAGATATGCGTGGCCATGTTCTCGACCACGCCCAGCACAGGCACTTCCACCTTGCGGAACATGCCCAGCGCCTTGCGGGCGTCGAGCAGCGCGATGTCCTGGGGGGTGGTGACGATGACCGCACCGGAGACCGGCACCTTCTGGGACAGCGTCAGCTGGATGTCACCGGTGCCCGGGGGCAGGTCGATGATCAGGTAATCGAGCTCTTCCCAGCGGGTGTCGGTCAGCAGTTGCATCAGCGCCTGGGTGACCATCGGGCCGCGCCAGATCATCGGCGTGTCCTCCTCGATCAACACGCCGATCGACATGGCCTGCAGGCCATGGGCACGCATCGGCACGATGCTCTTGCCGTCCGGCGAGCTCGGCTTGCCGGTAAGGCCGAGCATGCGCGGCTGGCTGGGGCCATAGATGTCGGCATCGAGGATGCCCACCGTGGCGCCTTCGGCAACCAGGGCGAGGGCCAGGTTCACTGAAACCGTGGACTTGCCGACGCCGCCCTTGCCCGAGGCCACGGCGATGATGTTCTTCACGCCCGGCAGGGGTGCCAGCTGACCCTGGACCTTGTGCGCATGAACCCGCCAGGTGACCGAGACGGCCGCCGCTTCGATGGCCGGATCGGATTCCAGAGCGGCTTTCGCCTCGGCGGCGGCCTGCTCCACGTAGCCCACGGCGGGGTAGCCAAGCTGGATGTCGACCGACACGCGGCTGCCGTCGACGCCCACGGCGCGAACCGAGGTACTCAGCGGCTGGCCGGAATGAGGGTCGATGACACGGTCGAGCAGACCGCGTACGAGGGTTTCGGTGGGCTGGGTCATGGGGAGATTTGGGCAAAATCGGAGATCGCCCATTATGCCAGTGCATGCCGGCTCTCGCCGGGCCTGCCCCTCGGAGCCGCCCTCTGGCGCGATGCAGCTTGACGACCGCGATGGTCATCGTCAGGCTCCGGCCATACCTGACCGTATGGGGAGTCCCGCAAGACATGAAGCCGCTGATCCGCGCCACCTTCGCCCTCGCCTTCGCCGCGAGCGCCCTCCCCGCCCTGGCCGCCAACGACACCCCGGTCGGCAAGTGGAAGACCATCGACGACAAGACCCACGAAGTGAAGTCCATCGTGGAGATCACCGAGAACGGCGGCCTGCTCGAGGGCAAGGTCCTCGAGGTGCTCAAGTCCGAGCACGGTCCGCACCCGGTCTGCTCCGAATGCGATGGCGAGCGGAAGAACAAGCCCATCGAAGGCATGACCATCATGTGGGGCCTGAAGAAGGACGACGGCGAGTGGTCCGGCGGCCAGATCCTCGATCCCGCCAAGGGCAAGATCTACAAGGTCACCGTCAAGCTGGTCGACGGCGGCAAGAAGCTCGACGTCCACGGTTACATCGGCTTCTCGCTGATCGGCCGCAGCCAGGAATGGGTCCGAGCCGAGTAAGCCAGGCACTCGCTCCCTGTAGGAGCCGATTCATCGGCGATGGGTGCTCGCGACAACTGTAGGAGCCGATTTATCGGCGATGGAAGTTGCGGCATCGCCGCTCCGTTGGCTTTTCGCCGCTGAAGCGGCTCCTACATGTCCTATTCGCCGATGCATCGGCTCCTACATACCCGCCATGCCATAATCCCGGGTCCCAAAGCCGACCCGATCCTCATGGCCCGTCGCATCCTCGTTACCAACGCTCTCCCCTATGCCAATGGCCCGCTGCACCTGGGCCACATGCTCGGCTATATCCAGGCCGACATCTGGGCGCGGGCGCAGCGAATGCAGGGGAACGAGGTCTGGTATGTCGCCGGCGAAGATGCCCACGGCACGCCGATCATGCTCGCGGCCGAGAAGGTCGGTAAGACGCCCGAGGACTACATCGCGGACATCCGCGCCGGTCACGAAGCGGACTTCACCGACTTCCACTTCAGCTACGACCAGTACCACACGACGCACTCCCCGGAGAATCGCGAGCTCGCGACCTCGATCTACACGCGCCTGCGCGACGCCGGCTATATCGCCCGCCGCGATATCCAGCAGCTGTACGATCCCGAGCGTGACATGTTCCTGCCGGACCGCTACATCAAGGGCACCTGCCCGAACTGCGGCACGCCCGACCAGTACGGCGACAACTGCGAGAACTGCGGCGCCACCTACGCGCCCACCGACCTGATCAATCCGTATTCGGTGATGTCCGGCGCCACGCCGATCCTGCGCGACTCCGAGCACTACTTCTTCGAACTGGGCAAGTTCGAGCAGCTGCTGCGCGACTGGTTCGCCGGCAAGCTCACCGGTGGCAAGCCCGTCGCCAACAGCGGCGTCACGGCCAAGCTCGCCGAGTGGCTCGATGGCGGCTTACGCGATTGGGACATCTCTCGTGACGCACCTTACTTCGGCTTCCCGATTCCCGACGCGCCGGGCAAATTCTTCTACGTCTGGCTCGACGCGCCGGTGGGTTACCTCGCCTCGTTCAAGGCGCTGTGCGACCGCACCGATCTGCGCTTCGACGACTTCCTCGGTCCGGATAGCACAGCTGAGATGCACCATTTCATCGGCAAGGACATCATCAACTTCCACGGCCTGTTCTGGCCGGCGATGTTGCATGGCGCGAAGATGCGCGTACCGACCGCGCTGCACGTCAACGGCTATCTGACCGTCAACGGCGCGAAAATGTCGAAGTCGCGCGGCACGTTCATCCAGGCGCGTACGTACCTCGCATCGGGCCTGGACCCGGAAGCGCTGCGCTATTACTTCGCGACGATGCTCAGCGCCACGCCCGTGGACGTCGACCTCGACCTGAAGTCCTTCGAGGAACGCGTCAACTCGCACCTCGTCGGCAAGTGGGCGAACATTGCCAGCCGCACGGCAGGCTTCCTGCACACGCATTTCGCCGGCAAGCTGGCCGATCGCTTCGACGACGAAGCCCTGGCGATCTGGCGCGACCTGCTCGCCCAATACGACGGCATCGAAGCGGTCTACGAGGCGGACGACTTCGCGGAAGTCTCGCGTCGATTCGTTGCCATGTCCGATGCCGTGAATGGCTACATCGCCGCCAAGGCGCCCTGGGTCATCGCGAAAGACGAGGCACGCCGCGACGAACTACAGCAGGTCTGCTCGTTCGCGATCAACGCCTTCCGCCTGCTCTCGGGTCTCCTCAAGCCGATCCTGCCGACCACGGTCGCGGCCGCCGAGGACTTCCTCGGTGCGCCCATCGACAACTTTGCCGACGCGCGCCGCGAACTGCATGGGCACACCGTCAATGCGTTTTCGCCGCTATTCGGCCGCCTCGATCCGAAGAAGATCGAAGCCATGGTCGAAGGCTCGAAGGAGTCGCTGACGCCCGCCGAACAGGCCAAGGCCAACGCGCCGGCCGCCAAGAAACCGTTCAAGTCCAAAGAAGCCCCCAAGCCCATGTCCGATACAGCTACCGCTCCCGCCGCCGATACGGCCGCCACCATTTCGATCGACGACTTCGCCAAGCTCGACCTGCGCATCGGCAAGGTGCTGGCCTGTGAGTTCGTCGAAGGCTCCGACAAGCTGCTGCGCTTCGAGCTGGACGGCGGCCCGCTGGGCAAGCGCCAGATCTTCTCTGGTATCCGTGCCGCCTACGGCGAGCCGGAAACGCTGGTGGGTCGCAACGTGGTCTTCATCGCCAACCTCGCGCCGCGCAAGATGCGCTTTGGCCTGTCCGAGGGCATGATCCTCTCCGCCGGTGACGGTGGCGCGGACCTGTTCCTGCTCGATGCCGACCAGGGCGCGGCGCCGGGCGCCACCGTCCGCTGACGACGACGTTCGGCTACGCGCCAGCCATGACGCCAACGCTCGCCGACCGGATCGACGCACTGCTCCCGCAGACCCAATGCGAGCAGTGCGGTTTCCATGGGTGCCGTCCCTACGCGGACGCTATCGCCGCCGGCGAGGCGGGCATCGACCGTTGCCCGCCGGGCGGCCGAGACGGCATCGCGCGACTCGCGGCCCTGCTCGATCGCCCCGTCGTCCCACTGGACACGTCACGCGGCGTCGAGAAGCCGCGCACGCTGGCACGCGTGATCGAAGCCGATTGCATCGGCTGCACGAAGTGCATCCAGGTCTGCCCGGTCGACGCGATCGTGGGTGCGGCGAAGATGATGCACGCGGTGATCAGCGACCTCTGCACGGGTTGCGAACTCTGCGTTCCCGCCTGCCCGGTCGATTGCATCGCGCTGGATCCCATGCCACTCGCCCAGGCCGACGATCGAGGTCATGCCGACAGTGCACGCATCCGCTTCGTGCGTCGTGAAGCACGCCTCGGGCGCGAGCGCGCCGCTCGCGAGCAGCAGCTCGCAGCGAGCAAGAGCGATGTCGCGACCCCCACCGCGCGCAACGCGGTGCTCGAAGCCCTCGCGCGTGCCAAGGCGCGAAAAAAGGACAATCCGTGAAGAAAGCCGATGTCGTCGAGATGTTCAGTCGCCTTCGCGAGCTGAATCCGCATCCGAAAACCGAACTCGAGTACACCACGCCCTTCGAACTGCTGTCCGCCGTGGCACTCTCGGCTCAGGCCACCGACGTCGGCGTGAACAAGGCCACGCGCAAGCTCTTCCCCGTGGCGAACACCGCGCAGAAAATTCTCGATCTCGGCCTCGACAAGCTCAAGACCTATATCAGCACCATCGGGCTCTACAACAACAAGGCGAAGAACCTCATCGCCATGAGCCAGATCCTCGTCGACCGCTACAACGGCGAGGTCCCGCAGTCACGCGAAGCCCTCGAAGAGTTGCCCGGCGTAGGACGGAAAACAGCCAACGTCGTGCTCAACACCGCCTTCGGCCAGCCCACCATCGCCGTCGACACGCATATCTTTCGTGTCGCCAACCGCACCGGCCTCGCGCCAGGCCCCGATGTACGCAAGGTCGAGGACAAGCTGGAAAAGGTGATCCCCAAGGAATTCATCCATGATGCCCATCACTGGCTGATCCTCCACGGGCGCTACGTGTGCAAGGCACGCAAACCGGAATGTCCGAACTGCGCGATCATCGATCTGTGCGCGTACAAGCAAAAAACAAAGCCGGCCTGAGGCCGGCTTCGCTGCTTCTTGTGGAAACCACTTGTAGTGCTTCCTGTGGGAACCACCTGTGCTGCTCCTTGTGGGAGCCGGCTATGCCGGCGATTCCGCGACAGCGGACCAGGGTGCGGCTAGCACCCATCGCCGCTGAAGCGGCTCCCACATCGCCGGCAAAGCCGGCTCCCACATTTCACCTCTGAAGCGGCTCCCACAGGACGCGGTTTGCGCATCACATCATGCGGCCTGGCGCGAGCCCTCCACGCGACGACTGAGCTCGGTCCAATCAACCACCAGTTCGCAACCGCGCTTGGACGCGTTCTGACCCCACTCACGCAGCAACTCCAGCGATGCCTGATCCACGTGGTGCAGACGATCCATCACCACGCTCAGGCGTGTGTTCGGCGGCACCGTTGCCAGCGTGCGCGCCATCCTCGGCACCTTCAGGAAGGTGGCCGAGCCTTCGATGTGCAGCGTGGCGTTGCCCGGCTCCTCATGATGTTCCACGTCCATGCGCATCTTCGAAGACAACAGCGCAAGGCGGAACAGCGACAGGCCGAAACCGACGATCACACCGGTGAGCAGATCCGTCGCGACGATGGCTACCGTGGTTGCCACGTACACCGCCGCCGTGCCCTTGCCGTACGCGGCAAGATCCTTGATCTGCTTCGGATTGACCATCTTCACGCCGGTATAGACGAGGATGCCCGCGAGGCACGACACAGGTGTCATCTGCATCAGCCACGGCAGCAGCATGACGAAGGCCAGCAACCATCCACCGTGCATGATGGCCGCCATTCGCGTGGCCGAGCCAGCCTGCACGTTCGCGGCGCTGCGCACGATCACGCCGGTCATCGGCAAGGCGCCGAGGACGCCGCAGATCATGTTGCCCACGCCCTGCGCGGTCAGTTCGCGGTCGTAGTTGGTGCGGACACCGTTGTGCATGCGATCGACCGCGGCCGCCGAGAGCAGCGTTTCCGCACTGGCGATGAAGGCGAACGTGACCGCAGCGATCAGTAGCGATGAATCGAACAGGCCGAAGAGGCTGCCCATGCTCGGCAGGTTCACTGCCGCGAACAGGTTTGACGGTACGTCCACACGCTTGACGTCGAAGCCACCGAACTGAGCCGCCGCCGTCATGGCGACCACCGCAAGCAGCGCCCCCGGGACGAAGCGCAGCTTCGCGGGCCGCAGCTTTTCCCAGAACAGCATGATGGCGATGGTGCCCAGGCCGATCATCAAGGCAGCCGGTGCCTGCCCTTCGGCTGCGCCCGTCACCGACTCCCACGCCGCGGCGGGAAGCGCGGCGAAGTTCTCCAGGCCGCGGGCCTTGGGGATGGCGTCGAGTAGCACATGCGACTGCGACGCCACGATGAGGATGCCGATGCCGGACAACATGCCGGCCACGACGGCCGGCGACGTCATGCGGAACCACACTCCCACCTTGCACAGGCCGGCGACGACCTGGATCAGGCCGGCCAGGAGCACGACGGGGCCAAGGGCGGCCACGCCGTGCTCACGCACCAGTTCGAACACCAGGACTGCGAGGCCTGCCGCCGGTCCGCTGACCTGCAGCGGCGAGCCGGCGATGGCACCGACGATAAGACCACCGACGATGCCTGAGATCAGTCCCGCGCTGGGCGGCATGCCCGACGCGATCGCGATACCCATGCACAACGGCAGAGCGACAAGAAAGACGACCACCGATCCGAGGAGGTCGCGGCCAAACAGGCCCTGGGAAAAATAAGCGCGCATGAAAAGCTTCCTGGTTAAGCGGCAGACGCGATCGGCAGCGGGGTCGAGAAGCGCGCGTGCGGCGTGGCGTCCGGCACGTTCGAATCCCTTGAATCCAGCGGACGAAAGCGTCCTTCAAGCGGGTCGAAGGCGGTGATCTCCGTGTTCGCGATGTCGTAGATCCAGCCGTGGATACGCAGGCTGCCGTTGGCCATGGCAGCCGCAACGGCCGGCAAGGTACGCATGTTCTCCAGCTGGCCGACCACGTTCTCCTCGGTGAGGTAACGCAGGCCTTCGGAACCGTGGATGGTCGGGCGGTTCTTCTCGACCACATAGCGGGCGACGTCGGCGTGCTTGAGCCACTGCTCGACGGATGGCTTGCCCTTGAGTGCGGCCGGATTCTGCAAGGCCTTCATCGCACCGCAGTCGGAATGGCCGCAAATAACGATGTGTTGCACGTTGAGCGCGGTAACCGCGTACTCGATGGCGGCGACGACACCACTGACGTGCTGCGCGTAAGGCGGAACGATGTTGCCCACGTTGCGGTAGACGAACAGATCACCCGGCTGAGCGTTGAACATGAGCTCCGGCATGATGCGCGAGTCCGCGCAGGTGATGAACATGGTGTGCGGTGTCTGACCCGACGCAAGGCGCGCGAACAGTTCGCGGTGCTCGGAGGTCATGTCACGACGAAATTCTTCGAAACCCTGGATAAGACGTTCCATGGTGGTTCTCTCTTTTTAGGGACGATGGGATGGCGAGCGCGCGCGCTCGCTGACGGCCGACTCATGCCGGCGCGCGGAAAGGGATTCGGTGTTACAGGGCGCGCGCAGGAAGCGCGCGCGGGCACGCGATCAAGCGATCGGAGGACGCAGGTCGAGGCTGGGGTGATGCGCATGCGGCGCCGGGGCGACGCCGGGATGGCCGGCGGCGGCAAGGCGCGGCACGGTCAGGGTGTGCTCGGTGGGCACGTCGAAGGTATCGTCGATACCGCCGCTGTTGTCTTCGAGCGACGGCAAGGCACCGTCGTCGGTCGACTGCGAGCCATCGTCGGTCGGCTGTGCCACCACATGCACGGCGACATCGTCGCGACCCGCGTCGCGGTCACAAGGTACGGCCTGGACACCCATGCACGCGACAAACAACGCGATGAACACGAAGATCGTGCTCGCGATGCGGCGCAGGGAGGATGTCGGTGACGTAGCCATGGCGCCGAACCTACGCGAGGCATTGTGACAATCGCAAGTGCGGCGACGCAGCAAATTCAGACTTCAGGCCATTGCTGCGCCGAAAGCGTTGGGCGACAAGGGATTACGGAGACGAAGCTGACGCAATATCGCGATATCGATTCAGCATTTGGACGTCCGGATGGTCTACGTGGCTCTGAGACGATTCGCAGCGCTTGACGCCAACGCCCATTCCGACAGGCACAAAAGAAAACGGCGGGCTTGCGCCCGCCGTTTATTCGTCCTTGAGGAGAACTCCGTTCCGATGCTCGTTAGAAGGTCAGCATGCCCCAGAAACCCACTTCGTTGGTCTTGTAGTGGTACGGGGTTGCGACCGGGCCGTCCAGCTTGTTGTGCTTGTAGACGAGCGCCAGCTTCAGATTCTTCAGCACGTCGTACGAGACGCCGGCGTTGTAGTACTTGTCCTTGATCTTCTCTTCAACCTGGACAAGGTTGTTGTACTTGTAATCAAGGTTGTCGTAGCGAGCGAAGACAGCCCACTGGTCATAGAAGTGCCAGTCAGCCCATGCCGAGTAACCGTCGGCCTTGTCCTTGGTCGTGCCCGCCGCAGCGCCCACGCCCGGACCGGTGCCGGCGTACTTCAGGATGTCGTCCCAGTTCGTGGAGTGGAAATATTCCACACCAGCGCCCCAGGTCGAGTCGCGCCAGGCGACAAGGGCGTCGCCGCGGGTCGCGGTACGGGTCGGAGCGCCGCCTTCGGTTTCGTTGCCGCGCTTGCCGGAGTAACCGCCGACGGCGATGACCATCTGCTCGATCGGCGAGTAGCCGAAGCGGGCTTCGGTATCGACGGTCTTCGAGCGGCTCAGGTTGCGGTAGCCGCGACCGTTGACCACGGACACCTGGTAGTTGACCGAGTTGTCGCCGGTCGTCGCGCCGAGAGCGTGGATACCCCAGTCGGACGAGTTGCCGAACGCGCCAACGCCGCCGGCGGTTGCGGTACCACCACTACGACCACCCTCGAACGAACGGTCGGTGATGGTGTTCTCGACATAGCGGTAGCCGTACCACTTCTCGACGAACGGGATCCAGGGCATGTCGGCCGCACCGAAGCGGACGGTGAAGAGCGGATCGAACTTGCCCTGCACGTAGGCCTTCTTCACGAACAGGCTGGTCGACGAGATCGACGACTGGTAGCTGAAGTCGGTGGTCAGGTTGGCCGACCACGTATCGTTGAACTTGTGGTCCACGGTCAGGTAGAAGCGCTTGACGTCGAAGCCGGTGCCGTTCGTGGAACCGTGACCGTCCTTCTTGACGGGGCTGTTGAGGCCCGTGCCTTCCTTGTGGTCCTGGTTGGTCGCGTCGAAGAACATCGTGCCGCCGATCTTCGTGTTGTCGACGATCTTGTTCAGCGCATCGAGCTTCTTCGACAGATCTTCGGTCGGCTTGGTGGCGGCGACCTGGACGTCGTTGACGGCCTTGGCCGTTTCGACCTGGGCGTCAGCCTGGGCTTCCTGCTTGGCCTGCAGGTCGGCGACCTGGGCCTGGAGCGCGGCAAGCTGCGCCTGCAGCTGCTGAAGGGTGGCGGCGTCGACCGTGACACGAGCCGGCTGCTGCGGCGACTTGGAAGTCGCGGCGAGGGCCGAGAAGCTCGTCACGCCCAGACCGGCAGCGATGGCCACCGTGAGCAACTTGGAACGCATGGGATTTCTCCGCTAGGTATGGATTAAGTGTTTTCCCCTGTCCCCCTCCTGAGATCTTTCTGTCCGAAAATCCTCAAGCGGGGCCAACGGCGCGAAGGATGAGCCGCCGGGTTTACCGTTCGATGCATTTTTTGTTACAAAACGACGACACGAGCACATCCGCTTAACGCGAGCGCCTCATACGGCCCCGGGCTGATATCCTTTGCGGTATGGATACGACGAGTAACAGCACCGCTACGGCGATGGCCGGGCGGTTCAGGGGCTTCCTTCCGGTGATCGTGGATGTCGAAACCGGTGGTTTCGACTCCGAACGGGACGCGCTCCTGGAAATCGCCGTGGTCGCGGTAAAGATGGAGCCTTCGGGACTCCTCGTGCCCCAGCCGGCCGTGGCGGCGAACGTGGAGCCCTTTCCGGGCGCCAACATCGACCCACGTTCGCTGGAGGTGACCGGCATCGATCCGGACCACCCGTTCCGTGGCGCCCTGCCCGAGCGACAGGCGCTGGACCACATCTTTAATGCGGTGCGCGAGGCGGTGAAAGGCGCCGAGTGCCAGCGCGCCGTGCTGGTCGGCCACAACGCGGCCTTCGATCTCGCCTTCCTTAATGCAGCGGTGCGCCGCGTAGGCCACAAGCGCAACCCGTTCCACCCCTTCAGCTGCTTCGACACCGCCACCCTCGGCGGCCTGGCCTACGGCCAGACCGTGCTGAGCAAGGCCGTGCTCGCCGCCGGGCTCGCCTTCGATACCCGCGAAGCCCACTCGGCTATCTACGATGCCGAGCGCACCGCCGAGCTGTTCTGCGAAATCGTGAACCGCTGGCGCCGCCTGGAGCTCTTCGAGCGCGATCAGACGACCCCAATCGCCGTTTGAGGCAATTCGTAAGTTCCTGAATATGACACCAAAAAGGCGGGTGTCATCGCGCTGAAACATTCAGTACGTCTCATTGCAACACGGCAGGGCTGGAATACAGCCCCGGGCGGGCTTCGCCTGACACTCAATTCTTCCGAGGACTACTCCGTGTTCACACGCAAACTCCGCATCGCCGCGTTGGTCGCTGCTTCGCTGTTCGGCATGTCCGCTCAGGCCACCGACATCACCGGCGCTGGCTCGAGCTTCGTCTACCCCGTTCTCTCCAAGTGGTCCGCCACGTACGCCGAGAAGACGGGCAATAAGCTGAACTACCAGTCCGTCGGTTCGGGTGCAGGTATCGCCCAGATCAAGGAAGGCACCATCGACTTCGGCGCCTCCGACGCCCCGATGAGCGCCGAAGACCTCGCCAAGTTCGGCCTGGGCCAGTTCCCGGCCGTGGTCGGTGGCATCGTCCCCATCGTCAACCTGCAGGGCGTGGCCGCTGGCCAGCTCAAGCTGGATGGCGCCCTCCTCGCCGACATCTACCTGGGCAAGATCCCCCGCTGGAGCGATGCGCGCATCGCCGCCCTGAACCCGGGCGTGAAGATTCCGGACGTGAAGGTCACCGTCGTCCATCGTTCGGACGGTTCGGGCACCTCGTTCAACTTCACCAACTACCTGTCCAAGGTCAGCCCGGAGTGGGCTTCCAAGGTCAAGTTCGGCACGGCCGTCGAGTGGCCGGCTGGCGTCGGCGGCAAGGGTAACGAAGGTGTCTCGCAGTACGTCCGCCAGATCCCGGGCTCGATCGGTTACGTCGAGTACGCCTACGCCAAGAAGAACGCGATCTCCTACACCCAGCTGCAGAATGCCGCCGGCAAGTGGATCGAGCCGAGCGCCAACACGTTCGCCGCTGCTGCCGCCACGGCCGATTGGAAGAACGCCAAGGACTTCAACCTGATCATGACCAATGCCCCGGGCGACCAGGCATGGCCGATCACGGCGACGACCTGGATCATCATGTACAAGAAGTCCAAGAACGCCTCGCACACCAAGGTCGCCTTCGACTTCTTCAAGTGGTCCATGGAAAACGGCCAGTCGCAGGCCGCTTCGCTCGACTACGTCGCCCTGCCGGACACCCTGGTCAAGCAGATCGAAGCCTACTGGGCAGCCGAGTACAAGAACTGATCCTTCTCGACAGGCCGGCTGACACATAAGCGGCCCAGAGTAGGAAACCGGGTCGCCGTTCCCCAGGGAGCGGCGACCCACAACTTTGCATAGGCCCGGGGAAACGCACTCATCATGCATGCGACCGTCAGCAGCAACGTTCCTGCCACCGCACGTGCGGAGGAAGCGGCACGCAACGCGAGGGACACACGCAACGACCGCCTGTTCGGAGGGCTGCTCAAGGCCTGCGCACTGCTCGTCCTGATTGCCCTGATCGGCGCCGCGGCGTCGACCCTGTGGCTGGGTCGTGACGCGTTCGCCACCTTCGGCTGGGGCTTCCTCACCAGCTCCGTGTGGGATCCGACCAACAACCAGTACGGCGCGCTCGTACCGGTCATGGGGACGGTGATCACCGCGCTCATCGCGCTCATCTTCGCCGTGCCGGTCAGCTTCGGCATCGCCCTCTTCCTTACCGAGATCGCACCCAGCTGGTTGCGCGGTCCGGTCAGCTCCGCCATCGAACTGCTCGCCGGCATCCCGTCGATCATCTACGGCATGTGGGGCCTCTTCATCTTTGCCCCGTTCGTCGCCGAGCACATCAAACCGTGGCTGATGAACAACTTCAGCGCCGACCCACCGGACGGCCAGGTGTCGTGGCTGGTGCAGCACGTGCCGTTCATCGCCAAGTTCTTTTCCAGCGAATACCCGTTCTTCGGCGCCGGCATATTCACGGCCGGCCTGGTCCTGGCGGTGATGATCATTCCGTTCATCTCCTCGGTGATGCGTGAAGTCTTCCAGACCGTACCCACCCGCCTGAAGGAATCCGCGTATGCGCTGGGTTCCAGCACGTGGGAAGTGGTCTGGGACATCGTCGTGCCCTACACCCGCACGGCCGTGATCGGCGGTATCTTCCTTGGCCTGGGCCGCGCGCTGGGCGAGACGATGGCGGTGGCCTTCGTGATCGGCAATACCTTCAAGTTCACGCCGTCGATCCTCGAAACCGGCAGCACGATCGCTTCGACCATCGCCAACCAGTTTGGCGAAGCGGAAGGCCTGCAGAAGTCGGCGCTCATGGCGATCGCGTTCCTGCTCTTCGTGGTGACCTTCATCGTGCTGCTGATCGCCCGTCTCATGCTCCGCCGCCTGGCTACGAAGGAGGGCACCTGATGTCCGCTTCGCTCTATACCAGGCGCCGCATCAAGAACATCCTCGCGATGATCCTGAGCGTCGCCGCCACCGGCATCGGCCTGCTCTTCCTGGCCTGGATCCTGTGGGAGACGCTCAGCCAGGGCATTGCCGGCCTCAAGCCGGCGCTGTTCACCAAGATCACCGCCTACCGCGAGGAAGGCGGCCTGGCCAATGCCATGGTCGGCAGCCTGATCCTCAACGTGATCGGCATCCTCATCGCCACGCCGATCGGCGTGATGGCAGGTACGTGGCTGGCGGAGTATTCGCGCCGCTCGCGGCTCGGACCCACCATCCGCTTCCTCAACGACATCCTGCTGTCGGCGCCGTCGATCGTGCTGGGCCTGTTCGTCTACACGATCATCGTGCTGCCCTCGCAGTGGCTGACGAATGGCGACATCACGTTCTCCGGCATCGCCGGCGGTATCGCGCTCGCCCTGATCGCCCTGCCCGTCATCGTCCGTACCACCGACGAAATGCTGCGGTTGGTACCCGGTACGTTGCGCGAGGCCGCGCTGTCGCTCGGCGTGCCGCAGTGGAAGCTCACGGTGCAGATCCTGATCCGCGCCGCACGCTCGGGTATCGTCACCGGTGTGTTGCTGGCCCTCGCGCGCATCAGCGGCGAGACCGCGCCGCTGCTGCTTACGGCGTTCGGCAACAACTTCATGACCTTCAACCCGCTCAACAAGATGCCGAGCCTGCCCCAGGTCATCTACGACTACACGAAGGACCCGAGCCCGGACATCAACACCCTCGCCTGGGCCGGCGCATTCGTCCTGACCATGTTCGTGCTGGCGCTCAGCCTCACCGCCCGCTTTGTATTCTCGCGCTCCAAGGTGTCCCATGACTAACATGAACGAAGTCGCCTCCAAACCGGGTTTCGGCACCTCGCCGCATGAGTCGGGCGTCGACCTCGGCCAAGTGCCGGCGAAGATGACCGTGCGCGACCTCAACTTCCATTACGGTGAGTTCCACGCGCTGAAGAGCATCGCGATGGACGTGCCGGAGAAGAAGGTCACGGCCATCATCGGCCCGTCCGGCTGCGGCAAGTCCACCCTGCTGCGCATCTTCAACCGCATCTACGCGATTTATCCGAACCTGCGGGCCAGCGGCGAAATCGTGCTCGACGGCGAGAACATCCTCGACCCGAAGTACTCGCTCAACCGCCTGCGCAGCAAGGTCGGCATGGTGTTCCAGAAGCCGGTGCCGTTCCCGATGACCATTTTCGAGAACGTGGCCTACGGCATCCGTCATCACGAAAGCCTCAACCGCACGGACATGGAAGGCCGCGTGGAGCAGGCCCTGCGTGGCGCCGCGCTGTGGGATGAAGTGAAGGACAAGCTCAAGCAGAGCGCGCTCGGTCTCTCCGGCGGCCAGCAGCAGCGTCTGTGCATCGCCCGCGGTATCGCGCTGAAGCCGGAAGTGCTGCTGCTCGACGAGCCGACCTCGGCACTCGACCCGATCGCCACGAGCCGCATCGAGCAGCTGGTGGAAGAGCTGAAAAGCCAGTTCACCATCGTCATCGTCACCCACAACATGCAGCAGGCCGCACGCTGCTCGGACATGACCGCCTTCATGTACATGGGTGAGCTGATCGAGTTCGACCGGACCGAAAAGATCTTCACCAAGCCGGACAAGAAGCAGACCGAAGATTACATCACCGGCCGTTTCGGCTAAGCCCCCTATTCGAGGCAAGCGATGAATACTCCGCACCAGCACATCATCAAGAGCTACGACGACGAACTGAAGCGTCTCACCGGCGAAATCGTCAAGATGGGCGAGCTCGCCGTCGCCCAGCTCGAAGCCGCGATCGACGTGGTTCAACGCCGTGACGAGCGCGCCGCCCAGCGCGTCGTGGACAACGATGACGCGATCGACACGCTCGAGCAGGAAATCAGCCAGGACGTCGTTCGTCTTCTCGCCCTGCGCGCGCCGATCGCCGGCGATCTGCGCAGCGTGTTCGCCGCGTTGCGTATCGCCGCGGACATCGAGCGGATCGGCGACTACGCCGCTAACGTGGCCAAGCGTTCCATCCCGCTCAGCCGCGTGGCACCCATTGCCGTCGTCGGCGGCCTGGCCAACCTCGCCGAGCTCGCCATTCAGGAGCTGCGCGACGTGCTCAAGGCGTACGACGAACAGGATGCCGAGGCCGCCTACGAAGTGTGGAAAGCGGATGCGCGCCTGGACGAGGAATACACCCTGGTGTTCCGCGCCCTGCTTACCTACATGATGGAAGATCCGCGCAACATCACGCCGTGCACCCACCTGCTGTTCATGGCGAAGAATATCGAGCGCATTGGTGACCATGCGACGAACATCGCGGAGAACGTGTGGTTTGTCGTCAACGGCGAGCCGTTGGTGGCACCGCGCATCAAGAAGGACAATACGGCCAATCCGGATTTTGATCGGCCGTAATGAGTGTTTGATTGGCTGTAGTCAGATTAAGGGTGTCGCGAGCACCCATCGCCGATGAATCGGCTCCTACAAAACAGCGATGCCCTTGTAGGAGCCGATTCATCGGCGATGCTCTTGTAGGAGCCGATTCATCGGCGAAGCTCTTGCCAATCGCCTCACGCCGTAAGCTTCAACCCCAGAATCCCCACCACGATCAACCCAACGCAAAGCAGCCGCAACGGCTGCGCGGACTCACCGAACAGGACGATGCCGAGCGTCACGGCACCGACCGCGCCGATACCGGTCCATACCGCGTAAGCGGTGCCCAGGGGCAACTTTTTCGTCGCATACGCCAGCAGCACGATGCTGATCACCATAGCGGTGCCCGTCAGTACGCTGGGAAGGAGCTTGGTAAAGCCCTCGGTGTATTTCAGGCCAACGGCCCACGCGATCTCGAAGAGACCCGCCAGAACAAGCACGAACCAATACATGATGTGGCTCCGCAGAAGCGGGGTCGTCCCCGCGGAGATACTGCGCGCCATGGGGTCGTCCCCACGGGCAGACCGGCCTTGCGCCGATCTGCCCTCATTATACCGAGGGTGTGTAACCCTTCGCTGACCCGCTGCCCCTAAGGGCAATTCAGGGCAGGCTATCCGGGGTGATCACCGCCGCCTTCCGCGCCCGTACGCCGCGGACAATGCCGTAGACGCTGATCAGGAACCAGGCCATTTCCTGCAGGAAGGCCGGGAGGTTGAACATGCCGAAGATCAGCGAAAGCAGGATGCCGAAGGCGCCGACCAGGTTCATTACCTGGTACGTATAGCCCTGCCCCGACAGCTTGTGTGCCTGGAGCAGGAAGAACGCAATCAACACCAGCGCCACGCCGACCAGACCGGCCCAGTCATGCCACATCATGCTGCTCATCGCTTCGCTCCTCGCTGCCTCAGTGCCTCGAACAGAACGACGCCGGTGGCAACGGAGACATTCAGGCTCTCCATGCCGCCGGGCATCGGGATCTTCGCCACGAAGTCGCAGGTATCGCGGGTAAGACGGCGCATGCCGTCGCCTTCGCTACCCATGACCAGCGCGATAGGTCCCTTCAGGTCCATGTCGTAGATCGACTTGTCGGTGTCGCCGTCCAGGCCGGTGATCCACACGCCGGCGTCCTTGAGCATGCGCAGCGCGCGAGCCAGGTTGGTCACCGCAATCACCGGGATCAGGTCCGCACCGCCGGCCGAGGCGCGACGCACGGTCGGCGTGATGCCAACCGCGCGATCCTTCGGCACCACGACCGCGGTCACGTTCGCCGCCGCCGCGCTGCGCAGGCACGCGCCGAGGTTGTGCGGATCGGTCACGCCGTCGAGCACCAGCACGAAGGCGTTGCCACCCGCCGCTTCAAGAAGGGCGGGCAGATGGCTCTCGTCACGCAACGGCGGGGTGTCGTACAGCGCGATAACGCCCTGGTGACGTGCTTCGCCACCGAGCTTCTCGAGCTGCTCCTTGCTCACCGGCTTCAGGATGATGCCGAGCTTGCGCGTCAGCGCGGCGATCTCGACCACGCGCGCGTTCTTCGAGTTCTGTTCGACCAGAACTTCACGGACACGATCCGGATCGTTGGCGAGGGCGCCTTCGACCGGATTGATTCCTACAATCCACGACTCACTCATGCTTCTGGCTTGCTCCTGGGTTTACGCGACCGACGCCTTGCCGATTTCTTGGCCGGTGCCGGTGTTTCCGAAGTCGCGACCGGAGCTTGTCGGGTCGGCGCCTTCGTCACGGCGGTTTTCGTCGCCGCCGTCTTCTTGCTGGCCGACCGTCCGGCGGATGGTTCGCCACGGGCCGGCTGCTCACCGCGTGCCGGACGCTCACCGCGCGCCGACCGCTCGCCGCGTGCGGGTTGCTCCTGCGCAGGCGCCTGCGTCGGGTTACGACGACGTGGCGGCCTCGACGACGGTTCGCTCGCCGCCGGCTCCGCCGTGCGGCGACGCGATGCTGGCGCGGGGGCCGGATGATGCGCCGCAGGCGCTTCGACCGCAACCGGGGCCTTGGCCTTCTTGCTGCCGAAGAGGCTGGTCATGGCCTTTTTCGCCGCGCGACCGATGGCCTTGCCGGCCTTGGCCATGCCCGAACTCGGCGCGACCGGTGCAGCCACCTCGACCTTCGGCGCCGGCTTCGGCAACTGGGCCAGGCGCGCAACCAGGCGGAAGTCGATCTTGCGGTCTTCCATGCTCGCACGAAGCACCTGCACGCTTACGTAGTCGCCGAGGCGATAGGTGGAACCGGTGCGCTCTCCGCTGAGCAGGTGACGGATCGGGTCGAACTTGTAGTAATCGTTCGGCAGCTGCGACACGTGCACCAGACCGGAAACGCGTGACGCTGCCAGTTCGACGAACAGACCGAACGACGTGACACCGGTGATGGTACCGGCGAACTCCGAACCGACGTGCTTCTCCATCCAGGCGCACTTGAAGCGCTCATCCACATCGCGCTCGGCCTCTTCGGCACGACGCTCGCGCTGCGAACAATGCACGGCCATGGCCGCCATCTGCGTTTCGCTGTAGACGTAATCGGCCGGCTTGCCCTTGGTCAGCGCATAGCGGATAGCGCGATGCACGAGCAGATCGGGATAACGACGGATCGGCGAGGTGAAGTGGGCGTAAGCATCCAGCGCCAGGCCGAAGTGGCCCTGGTTCTCCGCGTGATAGATCGCCATGCTCTGCGAGCGCAGCAGTACCGACTGGATGAGCTCAGCCTCGGGGCGATCGTGCACGCGCTTGAGCAGCGCCGAGAAATCCGCAGGCGTGACTTCGTCCGCTGGCGGCATCTTCAGCTTGAACTCCTTGAGGAAGCGCAGGAGGTCTTCGTACTTTTCAGCCGGCGGCGGCGCATGCACGCGATACAGCGCGGGGATCTTGCGCTTGGTGAGGTAGCGCGCCGCCTGCACGTTCGCGGCGATCATGCATTCCTCGATCATCTTGTGCGCATCGTTGCGATCCGACGCGCCCATCGATTCGACGTCGCCCGCCGGACCGATGCGGAACTTCACTTCCGGCGTTTCGAAGTCGATCGCGCCGCGACGCTTACGCGCCTTGGCCATCACCTTGTACAGGCGATGCAGGGATTCGATATGCGGGAGCACGTCGGAGATTTCCTGGCGAACATCGGCGTTGCGCTCGCCGACTGCCTGCCACACCTTGTTATAGGTAAGGCGTGCGTGCGAGAACATCACCGCGTCGTAGAATTTCGAGCGCGTGACGTCGCCGTCCTCGTCGATCTCCATGTCGCAGACCATGCACAGGCGTTCCACCTTGGGCATGAGCGAGCAGATGCCGTTCGACAGCGTCTCCGGCAGCATGGGTACGACAAACCCGGGGAAGTACGTGGACGTGCTGCGGTTGTAGCCTTCCACGTCCAGCGGCGTGCCCACGGGCACGTAGTGCGAGACGTCGGCGATAGCTACGACCAGACGGAAACCACCATCCTTCAGCGGCTCGGCGTAGACGGCGTCGTCGAAGTCACGCGCATCGTCACCGTCGATGGTCACCAGCGGCAGCTTGCGAAGATCGACCCTGCCCTTGCGCTCCTCGGAGGTGACCTTCGGCTCGACCTCTTCGGCCTGGCGGACCACCTGCGGCGGGAACTCGTGCGGCAGATCGTGGCTGGCGATCGCCATTTCAACGACCAGCGACGGCTGCAGGCGCTGGCCGAGGACGGCGCGGATCGTACCCATCGGGCCGCGATGCGGGGTCGGCGGGTCAGTGATCTCAACCACGACGATCTCGCCGGAGTTGGCGCCGGCTTCGCGGCCCGCGGGAATCATGATGTTCTGGTGCAGACGGCGATCGTCCGGCTCGACCAGGGTCACGCCGTTCTCGATAACCACCCGGCCAACCAGGCGCGGCGAGCGGCGCTCGAGCACTTCGACGATGGCACCCTGTCGGCGGCCGCGGCGGTCGATACCCACCACGCTGGCAAGCACGCGGTCGCCGTGCAACACGCTGCGCATCTGTGCGGGCGACAGGTACAGGTCTTCTTCCCCCGTCTCGTCGGGGCGGAGGAAGCCGTATCCCTCGGCATTGGCAATAACACGGCCCGGGATCAGGCTGAGCTTCTGCGCCGGGGCGTAGTCGCCCTTTCGGTTCCGCAGCAGTTGGCCGTCGCGGACCATGGCACCCAGGCGCTTGCCCAGGGCATTGATCTCGTAGTCGGTGAACAGGCGCAGCGCGTGGGCGATGCTCTCTTCCGAGAGCAACTCGCCGCGGTCGTCGAGCAGGGCCAGGATGGCCTCGCGGCTAGGGATCGGCTGGTCGTAGAGCGCAGCTTCCCGGTCGGCATGGGGATCGACGACGGCGGCTGCCGACGAACGATCGCGATACTTGTCCAGCGCCTTGCCGGGGCGGCTGGCCTTGGGTTTACGGGGACCGCGATCGGCTCCCGAACCTGAGTTTTTCTTCGTCACGTAAGGACCTTTGAAGGTGGATGTGAAATAGTTTCACATCCTGTGTGCAAAATCGTTGACAAGTTTCCCGGACCTACCTAATCTACGCGGCTCACGGGGCAGCGATGCTTCGGGGCACCTGCCCAGGTGGCGGAATTGGTAGACGCACTAGTTTCAGGTACTAGCGGGTAAAACCGTGGAGGTTCGAGTCCTCTCTTGGGCACCAATTATAGACGAAGCCTCGCAGCGATGCGGGGCTTTGTTGTTTCTGGGGGTCATTCTCCCGAAACGGCCCCGTTCTGATCGAAGAACTGCCAATCGCCGACCTCTTCCCCCTGCTCGTATACGCCCGTCGCTGCGAGCTGTCCGTTCGGGTGATAGTCGCGCCACTCGCCCTGCTCCACCCCGTGGACGAAGGTTCCTTCCGACGCGAGTGCGCCATTGGCGTGATACACCTCGAAGCGGCCGTGGCGTGTCCACCGCGTGCCGTCCTCTGACAAGTAGCGCTCATACCTGAAGCGCACGCGCCCGTCCTCCGACAGAATCTCCGCGATGTTCAGGCCTTCCATGCACACTCCACCATTGCTGACAATGACCGACTCGAGACTTTCGTAATGGTTGAAACGCACAAGCCTGCGTTTGGGAATACAAGTCCTGCGGGTCCCGGCCGCCCACTGCCTATCTCAATGCACGGGACGCCTGCCTCATCGCGGCATTTTCGAGATGCACCACCCCGTTTGCACTCGAGTGGTTGACGAATTCCGCGACGAAGGCTCGGCCGATATCGTCCTGCTCAATCGCGCCAAAGCGTCCCGGAATCAGACGCCCCAGCCAGGCCACGTAGCCCGGGGTGTGAACATTACCCGCGATAATGCCTGGACGAAAAATCGCGAGCCGCTGAAAGCCGATCGCCTCAATGGTCGCTTCCTTCAACCCCATGATTCGCACATAGCGAAACCTGCTTTGGGGGTTGCTTCCCACTGCGGAGAGAAGGGAAAAATGGTTGACGCCTCCGGCATGGCAACCTCGGGCAAACCCACCGACCACGCCGAGCTCAAGCGCCTTTAGTTCTTCTTCGCTCCATTTCGCGCTGCCGGCACCGACACCAGCGCACGACGCGGCGTAGACAGGATCGCCTTGCGCAACCATGCCTTGAACGAGCTTGGTCACGTCGGCCGGAAACTGCACAGCTGCCGTATCCAGGATCACCTGCCGCACTCGGGGATCAGCGACAGGAGGTACCTCCCTGCGATTGACCATGACGACTTCGATGCAGGAGGGCTCCGCTGCCAGGGCACGCACCACGGCAGCTCCCACTTGCCCGGTGCCGCCGATGATCAAGACACGAAATGCCATTGCAGTGCTCGCGTTAGTAGGTTGATCCTTCATCCTACGCGGGATTTGCCCGACACCCGCTAGGAACCGCCGTTCCCTTCCTCCAGCCGATACTCAACCGCGCTCCGCTCGATGACCACCTCCAGCTCGAAGTGTTTCACCGGCCCGACCTTTAGACGATCCGCAATCGCCTGCGCCACGGCCTCGGCGTTTCGGGGCGTGATCGGAAAATGGTGGGAGCGCAGGTAAAAGAAGATGTAGTTTTGCATCCCCCAGGGCACGCGCTTCCAGGCTGTGCTTATCCTCGCCGTGTCCGAGTAATCGACCATCCAGGTACTCCCTGATATCAACCGATAACTAAGCAAGTACCGGACCACTGGCTCAGAGACGCCATAGCAAGCTGTCGGCATAGTGTCCGCGGACAGTACCTGGCAGACCTGACGGACATTCGGACATCTTTCGGAAGGGCCGCCGGGGTACATTGGCGAGCATGACTCACCCCCGCTGAGGTGCGATCGTGACGACCGTTGTCCTTGTCATCGATATGCAGGCCGACTTCTTCGGTCATCAGCGGCTGTCCCTGTGCCGCCCTGCCCTCGCGGCCCATACCAATACGCTCACCGCCATGGCACGTGATGCGGCCCTTCCCATCGTCTGGGTGCGGCAGGAATTCGCACCCGATCTGAGCGATGCGCCATTGGAGGTGCGGCGGAGCCAGGCCAGGATCGTCATCGCGGGCACCCCTGGCGCAGGGCTCCTGCCCGAACTGGATGTTCATGAGTCCGACCATGTCGTTTTGAAGAAACGCTACAGCGCATTCTTCGGCACGAACCTCGACAGTCTTCTCGCGCAGTTGGATTGCGATCGGCTGATCGTTGCCGGCGTGAACACGCATGCGTGCGTGCGCACTACCGTCGTGGATGCCTATCAGAGGGACTATGACGTCATCCTCGCAAAAGATTGCATCGACTCGCTGGATCGGGAACACCATGAGGTGACATGGAGGTACATGGACGGTAAGTTAGGGCGAGGGATGACGAACGGGGAGATTCTTGCGTGGCTTACGACGGGTGCTACCCAATCACTCTCAATCTGACAGCCGAGCCATCGGTTCATGGACGATGACCAAGATCACCTCGATCGACGTACATTCTTTATCGCAGCTAGGCGCCGAAGCCGTGGCGCTCTTCGCGACGCGCGATTTTCAAGGTTTGGCGGATCGCTTCGGATATGCCTTGGCTTATGACCGCGATCCGGCACAGGCGATCGCGGCGGATCTTGCGTCGGCTCTATTGAATGGCCAGGAACCATCCGAACAGAACGCGCCATCCATCACAGTCAAATACTTCAAACCCAACAGCACTAGGCTGGTCGCCCTCGTAGAGTGCGTGATGCTGTTCGATAACAAGGTTCCGATTCTCGTCGAACTGATCGTAAATTCCTTTGACGGTGGCATGAATATCTATCTGGAAGATGTCAATCCCTTATGAATCACTTGAGCAGGGTTGGAAGTACTATCGCCGCAGCCAACGCGAGGTACTTAGGATGACCGCCCGCCTTTCCAGCCGACTTGCCCTTTGGCGCGCAGGCGCCTTCTTTGGGATTCTCGCCGCGTTCGCCGCAGTGGTCCTGGTACCGGCTGGGCTGCGAGAGGCCGGCTTTCATATCGCCAAAGCCTGGGGCCTTGGTGCGCTGGCCGCACCGCTGTGTTGTCTCGGTGCGCTCCCGGGAGCGTTCGTTGCCGATCGCATGCGGCCGACGACTTCGCGCGTCCCGGCTCCCCCATCCAACAGCTAGCAGCTACGCCCGTTTATCGCCATAAAAAAGCCCGTCGCGCAGACTAGCCTCGGCCTCTTATCAGGAGGGGCATGTCGATGAGTCAGAAATGGCGTCACGCCGCGATGGTCGCCGGCCTATGGGTCGCGAGTGCAAGTGCAAGCGGATCGCCGGGACCTACGGACCTGGCGACATGGCAGCCACCCGCACCCCTCACCCAGGTCGCGCTGTGGCCCGAAGGACACGCTATCGCACGGCCCCCTGTCACAGGGCCCGAAGGCGTCCACGGTGACGCCATCGAGAACGTGACCCGGCCCACCATGACCGTCGTCCCTCCCAAAGGGACGAACACCGGTACGGCGGTCGTCGTATTCCCGGGCGGCGGATACCGCATCCTGGCGATGGGCCTGGAAGGAACAGACATCTGCGATTGGTTGACTGCGAAGGGCATCACCTGCGTGCTGCTCAAGTACCGCGTTCCGACCAGTGGTCCGCAATGGGACGGCTCCTGCGAATGCCGCCGCGAGCCGAAGGTTCACATGGCCCTGCAGGATGCCCAGCGCGCCATTCGCCTTCTTCGCCAACAAGCGGCAGGCCTCCACATCGACCCACACAAGGTCGGCGTGATTGGTTTCTCAGCGGGTGGACATCTGATTGCCGACGTGAGCAACGCCAGCGGGCACAACTACACACCGGTGGATGCAGCCGATAAGGAAAGCGCTCGACCGGACTTCGCGATGGGCCTCTACCCCGGGCACCTTTGGGAAGGCAAGGGCCTCGTACTCAACCCCACGGTTCACGTGACGTCAAAGACGCCACCGACCTTCCTCGTCCAGGCCGAAGACGATCCCGTCGACGACGTTCGTCACTCGCTCACTTACTACCTCGCGTTGAAACAGGCCGGCGCGCCCGTGGAAATGCATCTGTACACGAAGGGTGGCCATGCTTTCGGCCTGAAGAAGAAAGATCTTCCCATCGGCGCGTGGCCGGAGCTGGCCGAGAAATGGATGCAGTCGATAGGTATGCTCCCCGCTGGCTGAGTCACGCGCGCGCCACGGCCGAAACGCCTATATTCGGGACCTGTCGCCTGATCGGAGATCGCTATGCATCACTCAAGGCTGTGCGCGCTATTGATCGACTGCCATACCGACGATGTGGACAAGGCTGCCCGTTTCTGGGCCGATGCGCTGGGCCGGCCGGTTGACCTTAACCATCCAGGCTCCCGAGACAGCTACCGCATGCTGGCCACGCCGCCTGACGAACCTATCGTGCAGATCCAGCGAGTCAGTCACGGAAGCCGGGTCCACCTGGACATCGAGACCGATGACATTCCGGCTGAGGTGGCTCGCCTGGAAGCGCTAGGCGCAGCCGTCGTCGATCGGCTCGAGCGCTGGGTAGTGATGCAGGCGCCGACCGGGCAGCGATTCTGTGTTGTACGGATCCAGCGACCGGGCTTTCCCAAAAACGCCAACCGCTGGGAATAGCTGCCTACGTCACCCGATCGTATCGGCGCCTCTCCGGGAACCGCCCCCAGCGTCCGGTAACCCGGCGCCATAGCCACCACCACAGGAGCGCCAGCGGAAAGGCGAGGACCAGGAACGGCAGGCTGTAGCCAAGCATGGGGATGGCCTCGCCAATCCCTTCCTTCGTCTGCTCTACGGTGTTTTCCCAAAGGCCGCCAAGCGCGCCCCTTCCGACATAGTCACGGTCGCGAAACTCGAGCGTCAGAAGGTTGGTATCCAGTCGATTCTGCTGCGTCGCTGACGTCGCTTCCAGGGAGCGGCGTTTCTCGGCGACGCCGGCCTGCTCTCGACTCAGCGCGATGAGATCGCTGACTGACAGGTCCTTGCGCGCCGCGAGTTCATCGAGCCGCTTCGCGTATGCCTCAAGCTCATCACGATCGCGCTGGGTGTCGTGGACGGCCCGCCCGATGTCTTCGGCACGCGTGCGCCGTGAGGCTATCTTGCCGCCTTCGCTCGCCAGCGCCGTGAGGCGAGCAACGCCTTCAGGCGCAATGCGCACGGTGAGCGAGCCGCCGCGATTGGACTCGGTGAGCCCAAGGACATTACACGGGCCGAACGATGCGCCGACGCATGCGGCACGCACAGCCTGGATTCGCGGGGCAATGGCATCGCCATCCAGATCGATGTCCAACGAGTGCTCGTAGGCAAGCATCGCCCCGCTCTTAGACTTTTCGCCTTCGAACGGAGCCGGCGCACTCGCGGCTTGCTTCTTGTAGCAGCCAGTCAGACCGACAGCCAGCGCGAGCATCACGATATGCCAGTGCTTCATCCCTGCGCCCTTCCCCATTAGGAAGCCAGACGATGGCATAAACCAACGGGCGGTGTCAGCCCTGGCTTTGCAACCCTCGCCAATAGCGATCCAGCGACACCTTCAGCTCGGTCGCGAAGTCCAGGCTGGTAAACGCCACAGCCGCATCGCCCATCATCTCGAGACAATCGGGCGGAATGTCCAACGCCTGCCACAGCCCTTGCGTCAACGCATAACTGTGCACAAGCACGCGCGCGCCCTCGCCTTCGGCCAATCCGAGCGCCGCCTCGACCACCGTGCCCGCGTCGACCAGAGCCGTGCCCAGTGCCTGTTTATAGGCACGCAACCTTTCCTGCTCGATGTTCCTTTCGAGCACGCTGTAACCCAGTGATTCGAGTTTCAGGATGTCCGGCTGGGCGGTAACGTGCGCGACATAGGCTGAAAGAAAAGCCGCGATCTTCTCGTCGACCGATCGGCTATCCGGCGCGAACGCCTCGCGGATGCGCGTCATCATCGCCACACGCTCGACCTGGAGGAGTTCCATGAAGATCTCCTCCTTGGTCGCGAAGTACAGGTACACCGTGCCCTTGGCCAATCCCGCCTCGGTGGCGATGGCCGCGGCAGACGGGAGTTTCTCCGGATCGCGCAGGAACAGCGTGCGTGCGGCGGCCAGGATCGCGTCGCGACGCGCTTCCTTATCCTCGGCCGCCAGGGCGTATCGAACCATGCACGCTCAATCCATCATCAGGTAGTGGCCATTCTATAGGTGATGCGCGCCAGCTGCTGTCGCGTGAACAGCCGGGACAGGAAAGCCATCACGCGGTTGATGCGGCCCGCCACGACGGCCGACTTACCCGCCGCCATGGCAGCCAGGCCGATGTCGACCACGGGGCGTGACTTCATCATCAGTCGCTTCATGGCGGCACTGGGCGCTTCGCCGGCGGCGTCGAAGAACGAGGTGTCGGTAACGCCAGGTGACAATACGGTCACCACGACGTTCTTCGACTTCATCTCGGTATGCAGCGCTTCACCCAGCGACAACACGTAGGCCTTGCTGGCCGCATATGCCGCGAAATGCGGACAGGGCTGGAATGCCGCGACGCTGCCGACGAGCATGATTTTGCCTCCGCCCCGCTTCGCCATATCGCTGGCGAATACATGAGTCAGATCGGTAAGACCGAGCACGTTGAGGCGAAGCATGGCGTTGATGCGCTCGATCGGCGCATCCAGGAAGTCCGCCGTGATGCCGTGGCCGGCATTGTTGATCAGGGTGTGGATGACGATGCCGTCCGCATCCAGGCGCGACTTCAACGATTGAGCTGCGCCGTCGGCTGAAAGATCCAGCGCGATAACGCGTGCCTTTACGCCATAACGCGAGCGCAGATCATCGGCCAGTCGCTCCATCGGCTCCTCCCGACGTGCCGCCAATACGACGTCGCTGCCCTTTTCGGCCAACGCGTGGGCGAAGTCCCTCCCCAATCCACTCGACGCGCCGGTAACCAGCGCCCAACCTTGCGATGCCATGGCATATCTCCGAAATGACCAGTGGTCATAACGTAAATGACCACTGGTCATTTCGCAAGTGCCCTAGCGGCGTGCCACGGCAGACAGGTAAGCACGACACATCGTGGGCAGCTGACTGCGCAGCATCGCCAGCGTTGCCGCCGAGGCATCATTTTCGAGCCCCGCCCGCACGGTGCCGACGAGAAGGGTGCGCAGCGCGAATGTCACATCGCCGATGTCATCGAAGGCAGCGTCCGACGCACTGCGCAGAAGACTCTCAACAGCCTGGTCGACTCGTCGTGTCACATCGGTGACGAGCGTCACCGTGTCCAGATCGGCAGCCACGGCGTACAGCACGCGCGAACCGGGCATATGACGCAACTTCGCATCGAGATAGGCCTGTGCGAGGCCATCCGACATGTCGGCCAGGCGTGCGCCTGTCAAGCGAGCACACGCCGTCTCGACGGCGACAACCACCTGTTCCAGGTACTCGTCGAGCACGGCATACAGAAGTGCCTGCTTATGCGGGAAGTACTGATACATCGTGCCAACGGACACGCCTGCCCGCTCGGCGACACGCGTCGTAGTGAGCCGTCCAATGCCATCGGAGAGCAAAACCTGAAAGGTCGCCTCGTGAATCGCCGCCACGGTGGCCGACGAACGCGCCTGACGCGGGGTTTTACGGGCCTTGAGCCCGTCTGAGGGCACGACTGGCATATGCGAATGTAAAAACCGAAGGATGATTCATATCTTAGAACACAGCGCCATCCGAAACCCAACATCGAAGGAAACGCCATGAATGCAGCAGATCGTCGTATCGCCCTGGTCACGGGCGCCAACAAGGGCATAGGCCTGGAAGTCGCACGTCAGCTCGGCAAGGCCGGCCATCGGATCTTGCTTGGTGCACGCGACAAGGCACGCGGTCTCGAAGCGGCGAAGGCCCTGCAAGCCGAAGGCATCAACGTGCGCCACGTCGCCCTCGACCTGTCCGACGCCGCGTCGCTCAAGGCCACGGCCGCCGACATCGAGGCCAACGAAGGCCGCATCGACATCCTCGTCAACAACGCGGGCATCGCGGAACAGAGTGACGGCCTGCCCGGCACCGTCGATCTCGATGTGGTGCGACGCATCTTCGAGACGAATTACTTCGGCACCATTGCCGTCACCCAGGCATTGCTGCCCTTGGTGAAGAAGTCAGCCTCCGGTCGCATCGTCAACGTTTCCAGCGGCCTCGGCTCGCTCACGCTGAATGCGGATCCGAACTGGGACTACGCGGCAGTCAAGCTCACCGGATATAACGGCTCGAAAGCAGCGTTGAACATGTTTACCGTCCTGCTCGCCGCAGAACTCAAGGACGCCGGCATCAAGGTAAACGCCGTGAACCCGGGCTACACCGCCACCGATCTCAACGGACACAGTGGCCACCAGACGGTGGAGGAAGGCGCCGCCGAAACCGTGCGCGTCGCCCTGCTCCCGGATGGCCCGACCGGTGGCTTCACCAGTAACGAAGGTGTCGACCCCTGGTAATTATTTGTCGAAAGACGGCTTGCGAGGAGATTCCACAAATCTCCCCGCAAGCTTTAGTACGTGTCGACCAGGCCCCTTACTTCGTCAGGTGGTCGCGGATCCCCTCGCTCGCCTGGCGCAACGCGGCTTCCGTCGAAGGAACATGACGCAGGGCGTTAAGCAGCACGAAGTCGTGGATCGTGCCGTTGTAGCGCGTCGCTGCCACGCTCACTCCCGCATCCATCAGCTTGTGCGCATACGCTTCGCCTTCGTCACGCAGCGGATCGTTTTCCGCGGTGATGACCAGGGCCGGCGGCAGCCCCTTGAGTTCGTCCTTACTGGCGCGTAGCGGCGAGACATAGGGATTGTCGCGGGTCTTCGCGTCCGGCGCGTAGAGGTCCCAGCCGTACTTCATGAAGTCGCGTGCCAGAAAGCGATCCGTTCCGAACATCTTGTACGAGTCGGTATCGACGCTTGCGTCGGTGGCAGGAATAAACAGGACCTGGTAGCTGATCTTCGGGCCATTGCGGTCTTTTGCCATGAGCGTCAGGGCCGCGGTCATATCGCCACCCACCGAGTTGCCTGCGACGGCGATACGGCTGCCGTCCGCTCCGAACTCGCCTGCGTGCTCGGCCACCCACTTCAGCGCCGCATACGACTCGTCCATCTGGGTGGGGAACTTCGCCTGCGGAAGCGGCGTGTACTCGACGAATACACCGATCTGCCCCGAGCCGACGACGAGGTCGCGGAGCAGCCGCTTGTGGTTCTCGAAGTTGCCGACAATCCACACGCCGCCATGGATGAACAGAAGCACGCCCGGCTTACCCTTCACGTGCTCGGGCTTCATGATGTAGAGCTTCACGGTCTTCCCATCCTGGACGATGGTCTTCTCCACGGTCGTCACGCCGGACACATCGACCTGCGTCTGCGCCTGAAGGCCCGAGAGGATGTCTTGCGGCTTCGGCTGCGGAAGCTCCCAGAACGGGCTGGGATCCTTGTTTATCTGTGTAAGGAACGTGCGGACCGTCGGGTCCAGGCGGGTATCGTTGGCGATAGAGGTATCGGCGGAGAAGACGTTCTGGCTCATCAAGGTGGCTCCCAGCAGGCAGGCGGTGGCGATCAAGGAATGACGTTTCATGTGACTTGCTCCAAGGAATGGACGAGGGGCGCCGCGGTGCTCGTGCTTAGACGGCTCCGGGCTGATTTGATGACTGCACGTTCCCTTGAGACGGACAGGGTCCGACGTGGACTGCCGTCCCGACGATTTTGTTCACGGCGGCCCGTGTGCGTATTTCCACGCGTTGCTGCACTTTTTGCTGATCGTGCTCATGCGGTTTCTTCTTCGTCGCGCGCAACGAACAGACGACGGTATTGCCCGGGCGTCATGCCGATGGCGGCGCGGAACGCCCGGTTGAAACTCGCTTGCGAGGAGAACCGGCAATACAGGGCGATGTCGCTCAGGCGCATGCGACCGGTGGCCAGCAAAGTCATCGCACGCTCCAGGCGCTGGCGACTGACGTAGCGATGGGGTGGAAGGCCGGTGGCGGCACGGAACAACCGGGTGAAATGGAAGACACTAAGGTTGGCGACCGCAGCGAGTTCGCTGACGGAAAGCTCGTCTTCCAGATGAGACACGATGTAGTCCTCGACACGGCGCAAGCGCAGCTCGTCGAGTTTTCGCGCGGTCGGCGCGAGCGGCGCCGCCGACCAGCCATCGCCGTAGCGGTGTGCGATTCGCGCCGCGAGCATGAGCGAACAGGTCTCCACCAGCATCGACCCGGTCGACGTCTCGTGCTCCAGTTCGGCCAGCACCGCCATACCCAGCTCGCGGATCAGGTCGTCTTGCAGGCCGGCCAGGTAGTGAATCGAGTGCGCCGCCGACACGGGAACATCGTGCTCTTCGGCGAGCACCTGGAAGCGGGACGCCGGGAGGTAGAGGTGGAGAATTCCCTGCAATGGTTTTGTGACCTGGATGTCGGTGTCCGGGATACCGACCGGTGAAAGCCACAGGGTTCCAGGTAGAGGGCGCGTCTTCTGCCGGTCACCTGCCCCCGTCCTCAGCACCCAACCGTCATGGCGGCCGCGCACCGCGATCGACACCTCCATATCCTGTGGGACCAGGCCAGGCATCTCGCTCGCCGGGTGCGTCCGCAGTTCCGCCGCCAAGGTGGTCCAGCCGTGGCCCTCCGACGAGCGGCGAAGTTCGGCGAACGGGTATTTGCGGGGGCCGTGGGACGACATGTCCATGAAGGTGTTCCGGGTAGTCGGGGTGGGTGAATCCGCCGGTCAGGCGTCATATCGCACGGGATTGCATCGTGTGCGATGTATTCTCCATACCATTTCGGCGATGTCAAGCGCTCGCGCTTTCATCGTGTGCGATTTATACGAAAGTATTAGAATCGGGTCCGTCCTCATCGCGAGATAGCCATGTCCCCGCGTCCCCAAGCCGATGCCCTGCCCGAACCTGACGACTTCGCCTGCTTCGCCGTCTATTCGGCGGGGCACGCGTTCAGCCGTGTGTATAAGCCGCTGCTCAAAGCGCTGGGGCTGACCTACCCGCAATACATCGCCATGGTGGCGCTCTGGGCCAGGGACGACCGCACGGTCAGCGAGTTGGGTGAAACCTTGTTCCTGGAGTCGAACACGCTAACGCCACTCCTGAAACGCCTCGAGGGCATGGGCTATCTGACGCGCAGCCGCGACCCGCGTGACGAGCGGCAGGTGCGCGTGCGTTTGACGCCGTCCGGTACGGCCTTGCGTGAAAAAGCCAGCGACTTCTCACGCTGCGTCGATGGAGCGACCGGCCTGTCACCCGCCGACCTGCGGAAGTTGCGAGGTCAGATCCTGACCATGCGCAAGGCCCTGCTCGCGAACGCCAGCGAAGACTGACGCTGCCGAGTCCAAGGCGATGACTCGCCGCGGCGAATCAGGATGACATTTGACGTTATCGCAAATTGCGATAGTCTCCTCTTCGACGAGGAGACTGGAAATGAGGACAAAGCAATCGCTCGAGGCGATTTCTGCCCGGTGGAATGCGTTCCAAAAGGTTTCCGGAGTTTGCCACATCGAAAACGACGGGCACTACGACAAGATCGTAAGCCTGACCGATGCGCTCGTAGACGCCGGCGCCATGGACTCGGAGCACGCGCAACATTCGCTTTACATGGTGCTGGCGGATCTGATTTACGCGTACGACCAGCAGCATTATCCACAGCCGAAAGTGCACGGCACCGATCTGCTCCGCTTCCTTATGGAGCAGCACGGCCTTCGCCAGGGGCAGCTACCTGAGATCGGCACACAAAGCGTGGTCTCTGAGATCCTTGCTGGAAAACGCGAACTCACGACGAGCCACATTCGCGCCTTGTCGAAACGCTTTGCGTTGAGCCCCGCCGCGTTCTTCTAAGGCGCGGAGTGCCACCCACCTCAGCCATCCCCGCACGAGGCGGGGATGGCTGACATCTGCACGAGGTTAGAGCCCCTGACGCAGCACCTCGATGTGCCAGCGCTGCTCGGCGGTGACGGCCGGGAACGTGGCATAACTTTCATTCACTTGCTCGATCCGGGTACCTGCCGGACCCCGGATGTGATCGACGCCAGGACGCGGCGCGGCGGGATAGCTGGTCCAGGGCTCCAAGGCGTCCGCGTGCGGATTGGCAGGAAAATCCGGAAAGCGGCCCGGCGCTGCGAGACGCACCTGACTACCTTCCGCATACAACCGGTACCGACGGGGATCGGCAAACGAATGCAGTCGATCGGCGAACCATCGCCACTGTTTTTCAAACGTGATGTTCCGGCAGTCCTCGGTCACGACGAAGGTGGTCGCCGGCTGCGCGGTAAGGCAGCGACCCGAGCCACGGTTGACATAGCGGCTGGCGTTATCCAAGCCCCACATCTGACTGCGATCGGTCGACTGGCAAGCAACCAGATCGACCACGCCGCCGTTATCTCGCAGGCAGGCCCCGGAGCCCGTCTCTGACCGGATCAACACCGTGATTTCCGCCGAGAGGTAGGGATCGGTCAGGTCGATCACGAAATCCATGGCCACCTCGCGCGGCACACGCGTCCTCGCGTGCTCGATGTTCGCGCGCTTCCACCACCATTCCTTCCGGTCCAGATCGTATCCCGCCGTCACCATCACGTTCGCCAGGCCCCGGTGGTCGCCCGGAATCTTCCAGTAAGACATGGCCTCGAACGTGGCCGCACGCATCATCGGCGTCATCCGCTCCTCGCTTAGCTGCGGCATGTCCGCTCCCCACCGCTTGACGAGTACGTGCTCCAGCTTCGGTGCTATGAGCGCTTTCCAGGTGACGGTGGAAGGGGCCGAGGGGAATGCCTGTACCGAGTAGTCGTTGAAGGTCGTCGTCAGGCTCGACTGCCATTTGTGCTCGTAGCCCAGCGACACGTTGAATGGCAGCTTTGCTGCGAGCGTCTCGTCGGCCTTGCCGGACTGGCTGATCTCCGACCCGGTCGATCCGCCGACCGTGAACCCGCGAATTTCCGTATCGTTCTGAGTGAACTCTGTCCGCCCGTCCGTCACCGGAAAGTGGTCCAGATACGTTACCTCCTGGTCGCCCGCCGTCACGCTGTGGCGCAGGCGATACTCGAGCGGAAGATAGGCAGCCCACAGATTCTTACCGGTCCTGGAACCATCGACGATGCCGTTGTCCGCGGTCTTGATCGTCGCCTTCGATGTCACCGTCACCATCTTGAAGTCGGACGACAGGGTGCGGCTGCGCACGATGTCGATGCCGGTTACCCCCGATATCTCACCCGTGGCATCGACGATGTTGACGTCAAAATGCCGGGCCGGAGGCAGGGCTTGTGCCGCCGACTCGTCCTGAGCCGCCAGCGACGCGATCTGGGCTCCGAACGATGACGCCTTCTCCGCGGCCTTCGCCTCCGCCGCCACCGTAGCGTGAAGGAGATCCGACAGGTCCGCGCCGCTGTCGGGTGATCGGGCAAACACCTGCACGGCTCCGCGATCCTTCCAGAGGATCACGTCACCCTCCGTCGGTGCGATGCCGAACAAGGCGGTGACGTGCGCCAGATCGTCAGGCGCCCGGGCGTCCATATGAAGGACGACCGGCGTGCCGAGATCGAATTGCCGCGTTAGCACGGCCTCCTCGGCGGATGCCAGCGGCAACGAGCTGGCGCGAACCGTGGCAACGTGGGGCTTGTCCTCGCCAGGCGTGCCCGCCGTTGCGGGAAACGGGGTCACCAGGGCAGCGGCCAGGGCCAGGGCCAGGTGGTTGTAAGCAAGTTTGGGGATTCTCATGGGATCGGACCTCCTTGTTCGTAGTCCGGTACCGACGTTAGCTGCGCTGAAACGCGGCGGCGGGGTCCGGCACGCACGATCCCTCACGTCAGAAAAGGCGGCCTTGGCGCCAGGTTGACATCATGATCGTCGACGATGGCCACATGCCGACTGGCACGGCGGTTCGGCGCCCGGCCTGCGCTCAGGCCCTCGCCCAGCCTTTTTTCAGGCTGCGCCTATGCCGGAGCGCGGCTTACCGCCACCTCTGTTGCCGAACGCGCTTAACGGCTCCGGCGCCCTGTATAATTCCGGGCAGTAACACCCGGTGGGAGAAGCGGAAGGACCCGCTGCCGAAGGCGCAACGCCCGTAATCGCTCAGGCCCCCATGACCACCGGTGTGCTTCATCACTCTGGAGAGACCGGTTAGATCCGGCGCCGAAGGTGCAAGAGGCTTGTTAAGCCTCCAAACTCTCAGGCAAAAGGACAGAGGGGCGCCCCACGTGCCGGCACGGCACGTTCTTTCGGATGCCTCCAAGTCATGAGCCAGAAAAACTCTCCTTCGCTGCGCGAGCTCGAGAACCATGGCGCGTTCATCGAACGCCACATCGGTCCGAACGATGCCGAGATCGCCGAGATGCTCCGCGTCGTCGGCCATAACACGCTGGACGCGCTGACCGACGCCATCGTCCCCGGCTCGATCAAGTCGCCCGCCCCGCTCGCCCTGCCCGCCGCGGTGACCGAGGAAGAAGCGCTGGCCAAGATCCGCGCCATCGCCGACCGCAACACCGTCTTCCGCAGCTTCATCGGCCAGGGCTACTACGGCACGCTCACGCCGAACGTCATCCTGCGCAACGTGCTCGAGAACCCGGCGTGGTACACGGCGTATACGCCGTACCAGGCGGAGATCTCGCAGGGCCGTATGGAAGCGCTGATCAACTTCCAGACCATGGTCACCGACCTCACCGGCATGGACATCTCCAACGCCTCGCTGCTCGACGAAGCCACCGCGGCTGCCGAGGCGATGACGCTGGCCAAGCGTTCGGCCAAGTCGAAGTCGAACGTTTTCTTCGTCTCCAGGGACGTGCACCCGCAGACGCTGGAAGTGCTGCGTACGCGCGCCGACGGCATCGGCATCGAGCTGCATGTGGGCGACGATGCCGAAGGCTCCACCGTTGAGAGCTTCGGCGTCCTGCTGCAGTACCCGAACACCTTCGGTCGCGTGAACGACTACAAGGCCCTGGCCGACGCGACCCACGCACGTGGGGGCATCGTCTGCGTCGCCACCGACCTGCTCGCCCTGACCCTGATCGCTTCGCCGGGTAGCTGGGGTGCGGATATCGTCGTGGGCAACACGCAGCGTTTCGGTGTGCCGTACGGCTTCGGTGGCCCGCATGCCGCCTACCTCGCCTGCCGCGACGCCTATAAGCGTTCCATGCCCGGCCGCCTGATCGGCGTCTCCGTCGACACCGAGGGCAAGCCGGCTTACCGCCTCACCCTGCAGACCCGCGAACAGCACATCCGCCGCGAGAAGGCGACTTCCAACATCTGTACCGCGCAGGTGCTGCTCGCCGTCATGGCCAGCATGTACGCCGTGTACCACGGCCCGGAAGGCCTGACGCGCATCGCGCGCCGCACGCACCGTCTCACCGCGATCCTTGCCGGCGCGTTGGCCAAGGCAGGCGTGGCTGTTGGCGGCGACTACTTCGATACGCTGCACGTCACCGGTATCGACGCCAAGGCGATCCACGCCAAGGCGGCTGCCGCCAACGTCAACCTGCGCGCGATCGACGCCTCGAGCGTCGGCATCAGCCTGGACGAAACCACCACGCGTGCGGACATCGCCACGCTGGCCGGCGTCTTCGGCGCGAACGCGAACGACATCGACGCCCTCGATGCCGCCACCGCCGACGCCCTGCCGGGCGCCCTGCTCCGCGACATCGACTTCCTGCAGCACCCGGTGTTCAACACGCATCACAGCGAGCACGAACTGCTTCGCTACCTGCGTGGCCTTGCCGACAAGGACCTCGCGCTCGATCGCACGATGATCCCCCTCGGCTCGTGCACCATGAAGCTCAATGCCACCGCCGAGATGATCCCGGTGACGTGGCCGGAATTCGCCAACATCCATCCGCTTGCCCCGGCGAACCAGACCCAGGGTTACAAGCAGCTGATCGACGAGCTCGAAGCGATGCTGGTCGAGTGCACCGGTTACGACTCGGTGAGCCTGCAGCCGAACTCCGGTGCGCAGGGTGAATACGCGGGCCTGCTCGCCATTCGCGCTTACCACCGCTCGCGCAACGAAGGCCATCGCGACATCTGCCTCATCCCGGAATCGGCGCACGGCACCAACCCGGCGTCCGCGCAGATGTGCGGCATGACGGTCGTGGTCACGCGCTGCGACGCCAACGGCAACGTGGACGTCGACGATATCCGCGAGAAGGCCGAGAAGTATTCGAGCCGCCTCGCCGCGATCATGATCACCTACCCGTCCACGCACGGCGTGTTCGAGGAAGACGTGGTAGCTATCTGCGACATCGTGCACAAGCACGGCGGCCAGGTGTACACGGACGGCGCCAACATGAACGCGCTGGTCGGCGTGGCCAAGCCGGGCAAGTGGGGCTCGGACGTTTCGCACCTCAACCTGCACAAGACCTTCTGCATTCCGCACGGCGGTGGCGGCCCGGGCGTCGGCCCGTGCGCGGTCAAGTCGCATCTCGCCCCGTTCCTGCCGCGCACCTTCGGTGGCGAGGGCGACGTGGGCATGGTCAGCGCCGCCAGCTTCGGCTCGGCGTCGATCCTGCCGATCTCCTGGATGTACATCACGCTGATGGGCACCGAAGGCCTGCGCAAGGCGACCCAGGTGGCCCTGCTCAATGCCAACTACATCGCCAAGCGTCTGGCGCCGCATTACGACACGCTCTACACCGGTCGTAACGGCCTGGTCGCCCACGAGTGCATCCTCGACCTGCGTCCGCTCAAGGACGCCACCGGCGTCGGCGCGGAAGACGTTGCCAAGCGCCTGATCGACTTCGGCTTCCACGCCCCGACCCTGAGCTTCCCGGTCGCCGGCACGCTGATGGTCGAGCCGACCGAGAGCGAATCGCAGCACGAACTCGACCGCTTCATCGACGCCATGATCCAGATCCGCGACGAGATCCGCGCGGTGCAGGACGGCCGACTGGACCGCGAAGACAACCCGCTGCGCAACGCCCCGCACACGGCCACCATGGTCACCGGCACCGAGTGGACGCACGCCTATCCGCGTGAACTTGCGGCCTTCCCGCTGCCCTCGCTGAAGCTGTCGAAGTACTGGCCGCCGGTGTCGCGCGTGGACAACGTCTACGGCGACAAGAACGTGATGTGCGCCTGCATCCCGATCGATGCGTATAAAGAGGACGCCGAGGCCTGAGGATCTTTAGCTTTTTGTAGGAGCCGATTCATCGGCGATGGGTGCTGGCGATATGCCGGCACCCTGGCCCGCTGCCGCGGGATCGCCGCTGAAGCGGCTCCTACGCTGCAGTGGGAACCCTGCCGCTAAGCCGCTCCGTTGGCTTTTCGCCGCTGAAGCGGCTCCTACACCACTTTTATTGTCATAAACTGTTCGCCTACGCTTTTCCAAGGCAACGCAGATGACCCAGGAAACCCCGCGCGACGATAGCCTTCTCGGCCTGCTCAAGGGCGTCGAGGACTTCAGCCACAAGGTTTTCCGCGAGCCGGAAAACCGCAAGCTGTTCAGCGAACTGGCCGAAGGCCAGGCGCCGCACACCCTGTTCATCACCTGCGCGGACTCCCGCGTGGTGCCGGAGATGATCACCCAGACGCAGCCCGGCGAGCTCTTCGTCTGCCGCAACATCGGCAATATCGTGCCGGGTTACGGCGAGATGCTCGGTGGCGTGTCCGCCGTCGTCGAGTTCGCGGTAATGGTGCTCGGGGTGCGGCATGTCGTGGTCTGCGGTCATACCGACTGCGGCGCCATGAAGGGCCTGCTCAACCCGGATTCCACGAAGGACCTCCCCACGGTCGAAGCCTGGCTGCGCAACGCGCAGGCAGCCAAGAGCGCCGTGTTCGCGCGCAAGCTCGAGGGCGCCGACGCCATGCACGCGTTGATCGAGGAGAACGTTCGCCTCCAGCTGACCCACCTCCGCTCGCATCCCGCTGTCGCGGCAGCGCTGGCCAACGATGCGCTCAACCTGCTCGGCTGGGTCTACGACATCGGCGACGGCAAGATCACCGTGCTCGATGAAACGGACAACAGCTTCATCCCCCTGGCCGAAGCGATCAAGCGCGAGCACAAGGCGTGATCCTTCCTGGCCGCGCGCACCTCGGCCATATCCTGCGGTATGTGGGCAAGCCGCTGATCTGGCTGCTCGCGTGGGACGTGGCCGTCACCGCGGTCTGGTATTTCCTTCCTGCCCACTGGATGGCCTTTCCCGCGCTGCCGGTGACCCTGCTCGGCTCGGCCGTGGCGGTGTACCTCAGCTTCCGTAACACCACCGCGTATGCGCGCTGGTGGGAAGCACGCACCCTATGGGGCGCGATGGTGAACGCCTCGCGCACGCTGGCCCGCGAAAGCCTCACCCTGTTGCCCGATCCGGCCACGGCCGTGATCGTCGTGCGTCGGCAGATTGCCTTCGTCCACGCGCTGCGACTTCATCTTCGTCGCCAGTCGCCATGGGAGGAGCTCGAAGCTCGCCTCCCGGCTGACGAGATCGAGTCGCTGAAGCAGGTCGCCAACATCCCCAACGCGATTCACGCACGCACCGCCGAGATCCTCGCCGCGTCGAAGCCCGAACCCATCCTGCACGCTACGCTCGCGCGTACGTTGTCGGACATATCCAATGCCCAGGGAGGCATGGAGCGGATCAAGAACACGCCGCTGCCGCAGCAATACGCCACCTACCCGACCATCTTCACGGACGGCTTCTGCCTGCTACTGCCGTTGGGCCTGGTCGAGTCGCTCGGCATCTACACGCCACTGGGTTCGACCGTCGCCGGCTTCCTGTTCCTTGCCCTGCTGCAGATCGGTAACGACATCCAGAACCCCTTCGAGAACCTCGAAGACGACGTGCCGCTGACCACGCTCACCCGCGGTATCGAGATCGACCTGCGCGACACGCTCGGTGAGGCGCACGGCCTGGAACCGGCCAAGCCAGTCGACGGCATTCTCTGGTAGCACCCTCTTCCGGCTCACGGCATGGTGCGGCGCATCCATGACCGTTGGCACACGACCCGGGCGCCGAATCGGATTTCAATCGATATAAATACCGGTCCCACGGAGATCTGCCCTTGCGCGCGATGCACCCGTTCGTCCTTGCCGCCGCCCTGCTGCCTGCGGCCGTCGCCGCCGCTTCCGGTCCCGCCGCCCTCGTCAATCCGCTCATTGGCACGGCCAACGGGGGTAACGTGTTCCCCGGTGCCGTGGTGCCCTTCGGCATGCTGCAGTTCTCCCCCGAGGCCTCGCCGCTTCCCGGCAAGAAGTCCCCGATCGCCGCACCAGGCGGTTATGAATACCGCGCCGATGCGATCCGCGGCTTCAGCCTGACCAATGTCGAAGGCTGGGGTTGTGCTGGTGGCTCGGGCGATGTGCCGATCATGCCGATCAGCGAGGAGGTGACCGCGTCGCCGTCGACGGACTTCCGTCACGCGTACGCGTCGAAGTTCTCGCACGCGAACGAAGTGGCCAAGGCCGGGCATTACCATGTCGCGCTCGATAACGGCGTCACCACCGACCTGACGGCTGCGCTGCATTCGGGTGCGGCGCGCTTCGCCTTCCCGGCCGGCAAGCCGGTCAACGTGCTCGTGCGTGCCTCGGATTCCGAATCGGGCTCCGAGAAGGCGACGGTCACGATCGACCCGGCGCATCAGCGCATCAGCGGTGACGTCACCAGCGGCAACTTCTGCGGCTATATCAACGAAGCGGATCGCCGCAGCTACTACACGGTTCACTACGTGATCGAGTTCGACCAGCCGTTCGCGACGACGGGCACCTGGCAGGACACCACGGTCACCAAGGGCGGCAAGCAGGCCCAGGGCGGCACCGGTTACGGCGAGAAAGGCTTCCCGGACACGGGCAAAGGCTCGGGTGCATGGGTGGGTTTTGCCAAGGGTACGAGCACGGTGAATGTGCGCGTCGGCATTTCCTACGTGAGCACCGCGAATGCGCAGGCCAACCTCGACGCGGAGAATCCGAAGGGAACCACGTTCGAAGCGCTGCGTGACAAGGCGGTCGACGCTTGGAACGCACGCCTGTCGCACATCGACATCGAAGGTGGCACGCCCGATCAGCGCACCGTGTTCTACACCGCGCTCTACCATTCACTGATGACGCCAAACGTGTTCAGCGACGTCAACGGTGAGTACACCGGATTCGACAACAAGGTGCACAAGGTCACCGGCAACCAGAAGGCGCAGTATGCGAACTTCTCCGGTTGGGACGTCTATCGTTCCCAGCTGCCGATGGTGGCCTGGCTGGAGCCAAAGACGGCAAGCGACATCGCCCAGAGCCTCTATAACCAGGCCCAACAGAACAACGGCGTGTGGGACCGCTGGACGCATAACAACGGCGGCACGCACGTGATGAACGGCGACCCCGCCGCTGCGGCGATTGCCGGCATCTACGCCTTCGGTGGCCGCGACTTCGATGCCAAGGGTGCCCTCACCTCGCTCGTCCATGCGGCCGACCATCCGACCGCGCTCGACCTCTCGCACGACGGCTGCGAAGTCGAATGCGTCGGCCAGCGCCCCGGTCTCGATGCGTGGCTCAAACTGCACTACATCCCCGTGGGCGCGCCCGCCTGGGGCCCGGCGGCCGACACGCTGGAAACCGTCGCGGCAGAGTTCGGCATCAGCTCGCTGGCGGCCCGGCTCGGCGACACCACCACGTCCCAGCGCTTCCTCGGCCGTGCCCAGTACTGGCGCAACCTGTTCGATCCCAAGGCTACGCTCGAGGGTGGCTACATCCGTAACCGCAACGCGGACGGTACATGGGCGCTGATCAAGGACGACGACAAGGAGGCCCCGCATGCCTTCACGCCGTCGACCGAAGATGGCTTCGTCGAAGGCAGCGCGGCACAGTACGTATGGATGGTGCCGTTCAACGTCGGTGGCCTGTTCGACGCCATGGGTGGACGCGAGAAGGCTCGCAAGCGACTCGATGCGTTCTTCTACCAGCCGGACGGTACGTTCGCCGTCACCAAGTCGGGTCCGTTGCATGCGGAGCTCGACAACGAGCCGTCCATCGGCACGCCCTGGCTCTACAACTTCGCCGGCCAGCCCTGGAAGACGCAGGAACTCGTGCGCCGCGTGCTCGACACGATCTGGGTGAATGCGCCCAACGGCATTCCAGGCAACGATGATCTCGGCGAGATGTCGTCGTGGTACGTGTTCGCCGCGCTGGGCGTGTACCCGTCCATTCCGGGTCGTGCGGAGATGGTCGTAGGTAGCCCGCTGTTTAACAAGGCCACCGTGCATCGTCCCGATGGCGATCTGGTGATCGAAGCGCCGAATGCCGGCACAGGCAAACCGTATGTCACGGCGTTGAAGGTCGACGGCAAGCCCACCTCGAAATCGTGGCTGCCCGAATCCTTCGCCCTCAAGGGCGGCAAGCTGGAGTTCGATCTTTCCGACAAGCCGAACAAGGCCTGGGCGACGAAGGCAACGGACGCCCCACCCTCGTTCGACGCGAAATAGCCCCGTTGTAGGAGCCGCTTCAGCGGCGATAGGGTGCTCGCGGCAAGCACCCTATCGCCGCTGAAGCGGCTCCTACAGTTGAGCGATCAGATCGCCACGCGCCGCAGGCGCAACGCATTCCCCACGACAGACACCGAACTCAAACTCATCGCCACCGCCGCAATCATCGGCGACAGCGTGATGCCGAACACGGGATACAAAACGCCCGCGGCCAATGGCACGCCCACCGCGTTGTAGACAAAGGCGAAGAACAGGTTCTGCCTGATGTTCTTCACCGTCGCTTCGGAAAGCGCGCGAGCACGCGCGATGCCGGCAAGGTCGCCCTTCAACAGAGTGACCGAGGCATTCTGTATGGCGATGTCGCTGCCGTTACCCATGCCGATGCCAATGTCGGCCGCGGCCAGCGCCGGGGCATCGTTCACGCCATCGCCGGCCATGGCGACCTTTGCACCGCCCGCCTTCAACGCGTTGACGATGTTCGCCTTGTCCTCAGGCGAGGCACTGGCGTGCACCTCGTCGATCGGCAGCGATGAGGCTACCGCCTTAGCCGTCGCTTCGTTGTCGCCCGTAAGCATGACCAGCTTCACACCGGCCGCGTGCAGTGCATCCAGCGCCGGCTTGGTCGAGGACTTCAACGCATCCGCCAGGGCGAGCACCGCGGCGAGACGGCCGTCAATCGCCATGAACATCGCCGTCGCGCCTTTGGCGCGCGCCTTGTCGGCGACCTCGCGACCCGCGGCAATATCGACGCGTTCGTCGTCCATCAATTGCGTATTGCCAAGCGCGATGTCGTGACCGTCGACGCGACCACTGACGCCACGACCGACGACGGCCTGGAAACCCGTAATCGTTGGAATCGTGAGGCCCTCTGCTTCCGCCGCGGAAACGATGGCTGAGGCGAGCGGATGTTCACTGGGTCGCTCGACCGATGCGGCCAGCGCCAACACCTCGGCGCGTTCCCACCCGAAGACACGCAGCTCCACGAGCGTCGGCCTCCCCTCGGTGAGCGTGCCGGTCTTGTCGAAGACAAGCGTATCCACCTCACGAAGCGTTTCAATCGCGGACGCATCGCGGAACAGCACACCCACCTGCGCCCCGCGACCGCTGGCCACCATGATCGACATAGGCGTAGCCAGACCGAGGGCACAGGGACAGGCGATGATCAACACCGATACGGCGGCGACCAGTGCATGCGCGAGGGCCGGCGTCGGACCCACCGCCCACCACACGGCGAAGGCGGCCAGCGCGACGACCACCACGGCCGGAACGAACCAGGCCGCAACGCGATCGGCCACACGCTGCAGCGGCGCACGCGAGCGTTGTGCTTCGGCCACCAGGGCGACAATGCGCGAGAGGACGGTGTCCTGGCCGACGTGATCGACACGCAGTACCAAGGCACCGTGCTGGTTCTGCGTACCGCCGGTGACCTTGTCGTGCACCTTCTTCGCCACCGGCACCGGTTCGCCGGTCAACATCGATTCGTCGATATAGCTTTCGCCATCGACCACGCTGCCATCGGCCGGCACCATTTCACCGGGGCGGACACGCACATGATCGCCGACATGCAGCGATTCGAGCGGTGTGTCTTCCTCGGTACCGTCCTTGCCGATGCGTCGCGCCGTCTTCGGCACAAGACCCAGAAGGCCACGCAAGGCTTCGCCTGTCTGGCGACGTGCGCGCAATTCGAGGAAGTCGCCGAGCGTCACCAGCGTGACGATCACCGCCGCCGATTCGAAATAGACGGCTACCTGCCCGTGCATGTCGCGCATCGTCGGGGGAAACAGCGACGGCAGGGCAAAGGCAACGGCGCTGTATATCCAAGCCACACCGGTGCCAAGCGCGATCAGCGTGTACATGTTGGGCGACCACGGAATCAGCGAACGCCAGCCGCGCGCGAAGAACGGCGCACCGCCCCACAACACCACGATCGTCGCCAGCAACGCTTCCACCCTGGCCAGCAACGCTGCCCACGGCTCATGCCACATCAGGCCGGTGACGTGGGGGACCATGGCAATCAGGAACACGGGTACCGTCAACGCGACAAGACCGCCCAGACGGCGACCCAATGAGCGAACCTCACCGTCATCATCGTCGAGCGACGGCATGGCAGGCTCGAGGGCCATGCCGCACTTCGGGCACGACCCGGGGCCATCCTGACGCACTTCCGGATGCATCGGGCAGGTGTAGATCGTTCCTGCCGGCATGGGCGCAAGGTCGATCACGGTCGCGGCCTCGGCAGCCGCGCCGTGCGAGCAGCAGGCGTGTGTCATACGTTTGGCTCGGCCAGGGCTTTCAGGATCGGGCAGTCTTCCGGCGCACCGTGACCCGGGCAGGCTTCGACCAGCTCCGAGAGGCCGTCGCGGACGCGCTGCAGCTCGGCGATTCGCTCGTCGATGGCCAGCAAGCGTGCCGCAGCCCGCTCGCGCACCCCCTCCACCCCGACGTGGCGGTCGGCAGAGAGGGCCAGCAGCTCGCGAATCTCATCGAGCGTGAAACCAAGATCCTTGGCCCGCCGGATGAAGCGCAACCGCGACACCGTGGCTTGGTCGTATTCGCGGTAACCCGAGGGCCGGCGCCGCGGGGCGGGCAGCAGCCCCTCCCGCTCATAGAACCGGATGGTATCGATGGCGACGCCCGCTGACTGCGCGATGCGGCCGATGGTGAGGGAGGCTTGAGTGGTCATGGGACAAGTCTAGACCCTTGATCTAGGTCTAGAGTCAAGCACCCCTCGCATACGGTCCAACGGAGCACCCGCCGAGACCGTTGGAAACTTATCTCTCGCGTCGGCTGAGCCACGCTTTCCAAGATTTCACGTCGAAACCTTTTCTTGTGCAGTAAATGTGGAAATCAGAAGTGACGAGATTCAACCCGTCTCGCCGATGTAAATTTCTCCCACGCAGCGCCTGTCCTCGGCGGTGGTGTGGTGGTTAATCGCCCAGAGCTGCAAGGCCGCGCCCGTTGGCCCCGAGGGGTAGGTAACACGCAGTGACCGATGTTTGCCGAGCATGTAGTACTCGAGCGTCGTCGAGGGCGCAGGCGTCGACGGGGATGTGAATCCGGCACGAAGCAAGTCCTCACGCATGCGCGCGGGAGAGACACATTCAAAATCCCGCACGAATATCTGGAGGATACTGTCGTGCGCCCCGGCGTGGCCTTTATATTGGGAAGGTCCGTAGTTCAACGCCAAAGATGGACCAGAGTTGGCGTCATGACCCGGTATCCACGCATCGTAGTCATCGGCTGCCCGCGTCCTACGAGACAGCGTCACACCGAGCGAGTGCTCGACGGTCTCGGCACCTATAGGACCTGGGTGGGAACTCAAAAGCCGCACCACCTCGTCCCAGCCAGGATGCGGGGCTTCATGTGTCGTGTTTTGAAAAGCGATACCGGCCGAGGGCATGAAGGCCGCACCCAGCACCATCGCCATCGCCCAGCGAGTCATTCTGCAATTTTCCATGTCTTTCGCGCCCCTGCGTTTCATCCCTTCTTCCTCGCGTCCGCGAGGAATGCTTGCTCGAAATTGCTGCTTTGACAATTGCTTCTTCGGCAGATCTACAGCCCCGGACGTTCGCTGTCAAACGCGGGATCGACCAAATGAGAAGTGCAACCACGAGGTTCTGTGTCCGGGCGTCTTGTTCGTCAGGGGACGTGCGATAGGCACGAGATTCCCCGGCACGACCCTTCGTTGTCATAAGTTTGCTGCGGCGACTCGTCGTCCCTGGTTTGCTCTCGACACGGTCACCGGTAGCCACATCGAAATCGCTGGGGGTGTCCGAGCAGTGGTCACCCCAGTCGATCACGAAATGCTTTCACGATTTCACGTCGAAACAAGAAAATAAATACCGGCTGCAAAGCGAGGGTAACAAACACAAAAACCTTCACACCTGTCCAGAGATCCTGGGTATAGGCATAGACGACCGCCGGGAACAGAGTGACTAAGGCGAATCTCAACGTGAGGTATTTGTAAGCGGTCACTTATCCCTCTCCATCACTGCTTCAGGCCGAAGGCTAATTCGGGTCAACTCATTTGCTCAGCCAAACTCCGCGTACGCGAGGTAACTTCATCGCCGGTATGCAGCGTGCTGGCTGGCTCGATCAACAAGACCCAACACTCTTCGTCGGCGACCGGGTTGTGGCGGACGCCACTCGGCACCGTCAGGAAGTCACCTTCCTTCAGATCGACGGCGCCATCCTCGAACTCGATACGCAGCGATCCCTTGACGATATAGAAGAGCTCATCCTGACCGTTGTGTGCGTGCCAGACGAACTCCCCCTTGAGCTTTGCGGCCTTGAGCAGCTGGTCGTTCACCTGACCGATCACCTTCGGCGACCAGTACTCGTGGATACGATCGAAGGAGGCGGCAAGCGCGGTGGGAGAAAACATGATGAAGGCCTGTGAATGGTTCGGAGACGTCTGCCTAGCCTCGAACGTACCAATCGTCGATCTGCGACAGGGACTCATACTTGCGTCGATAGCCGTGCCGGGTCAACAGGTCGAATAGCCCTGCCCGGCGCTGTGGCTCGTACGCATGTTCGACGGTGATTACTTGCGGTCGAAAACGCTCAAAATCGAACGCGGAAAGGATCATCAGCTCCGAGCCTTCGGTATCGATCGACAGATAGTCGATTTGCTCCAGGCCGTGTTGATCCAGCAAGTCGTTCAGCGAAACGGTATTCACCTCATAGCGCGCCGAGGCAACACGCTGTCCGCCATAGCGATCCGCGTGCCGGTAGCTATCGATGGTTGAAAGCGGGCGCTCGGTGCAATCGCGAAAGAGCACCTGGTCGCCGGTCCGATCCGTTACGCAGCGATGATCGACGATGCACTGCCTGTTCTTCGCCAGGTCGGCATGCCAGCTCCGCGCCGGCTCGACCAGGATGCCGCGCCATCCATAGTGGGCTTCCAGCAGATGGCTGTTGCTGCCGCTTTTCCCGTCAGCCGCCCCGAATTCAACGAAGACGCCACCACGCATGTTTTTCGTTTCGTGAAGCACGAACAAGTCTTGAAGGATGTCCGACCGGGACTCCGGCAGGTGCTCAAGACAGAAACGCAGGAACGGGGAGTGTTCATCTCCGGAAAGACGTATCTTCCCGCGCATCCGGACCATGAGGTTGATGCTGTCGGCACCCGGTGGAAAGACTCGCTGGAGGTCGTAACCCAATTCCCTGGCCAATCGCCGCACTACCTTCATCGCCAAAACCACAGTTCCCCCTTGTTTTCCGCAGCACGGAGCGACGCGCTACCGCGCATAACCATTGGCTTCGAGCGAGTGGGACGAAACGCCTCGGCCCAGGAATCGTTGCCCGAGGAGTCTCAGCAAAGGCCCTTCGAGGAAGTGGTAGCTGAGCAAACTGAAACCCAGGCCGATAGCGACCATGAGCGCGGTCAGCCCGGTCGAGCTCACGACGCCTACCCAACCGCGAAGTGCGAACACTTCCGCCACGGCATAGAACACCACGGCGTGCCACAAGTAGATCGAGAATGACGCGTTGCCCAGGTACTGAAGCACACGCGGCATGATCCATCGCTGGCGTATTTCAAGCACGACCATCCCGTAGATGAAGATCGCCGCCGGTATTCCCAAACCGAATACGTGGACGGTAAACGAGTGAGAAATGGCCACCTGCCTCCCCAATACAGCCTCATTCAGGACGAATATCTCGGGTCTCAGGAACGCCGTGCCGATGGCCATCCAGATGAAGGCGCCCACCAACAGCGCGCCATGAAATCGACGAAAACCGCGGTCGACGAGCATGGCGACGGCGATGCCCAGCAGAAACTCCAGCACTATGGGACAGAACACGAAGTCCAGCGGTTTGCCCCAGGCCAACCACCAGCCGAGCAGGCTCGCAAGAGCGACCATGACGAACCAGATCGTCATACCCACCATCGCCCGCTTCGCGAACAGCAGCAGGCTCAGGGCGACCATCGCGTAGAAGTAGACCTCAAAGGTAAGCGTCCAAGCGACATTGACGCTGGGGTTCGGCAAGTTGCCCACGAGCGCGAGCAACGGCAGCAGCGGCTGGGTCGACGGTGCCGTCGGCGACGCCCACGCCTTGATCAGGTACGACGTACCGAAGACGATCCAGTAAAGCGGATAGATACGGATGAACCGTTTCATCGCGAACGCATAGACCGCCGGCCCCTTCCCGACGATATCCATGGTGGCGATCGACCGCTGCATCACGTGGTAGATGATGAAGCCGGAGATCACGAAGAAGATATCGACGCCCGCCCCACCGACGAAGATGAACTGCCTCGCCCAGTGCGTGCGCATCGGCTCTATGTAGTCGAACATGTGGCAAACCACGACGACCAGCGCAGCGATGGCGCGCATGCCCTGGATATTGCGGTAGCTCATGCCTCGTGGTGCCTGTCGATGATCTAACGCGGGCGCCCATGGATGTTCAATCCAGCCCCTGTGCACCGAAAGGTGGCCGGCGGCGGCCAATCTAATCGCTCAAGGAAGCCCCAGTCAATGCACTTGCCACACTATCTAACCACATGACGAATAAGGCGATTTCAACGCAACCTTAAAGGCTCGACCAGGCACTCACCGTGTCAGCTGAATCGCCGCGCTTCCCGCCCAGCGCGGCGAATGCTTGCGATTGCGCGTCGCTCACCGCGCAGCCAGTGCCCCCGGGAAGTCGACCACCAGCGTGACCCGTCGGTTCGCCTCTGCGCCGTCGCCCCACTTATCCTTGACCACCTGCCGATTAGAAGCTTCGCCATAGCTCACGGTGCGTACCTGGTCCGCGGTCAAGTGGCCATTGTCCACGAGGTATTGGCGCACGGCGGACGCGCGCTTCTCACCGAGATGCAAGTTATATCGCTTGCTTCCTGCGGCATCCGCGAAGCCCTCCACCGTCACCAGAGCCTGCGGAAAACGTGTGGAGATGACCTTGGCGAAATCGTCGAGCAAGGGCTTGTCTTCATCGCGAAGTGTCGCGTCATTGAAGGCGAAGTGCGATACGGCGTCGACACGAATCCGACCTTCGGCCTGCGTGATCCGCGTGTCGTAGTCAGCGAACTTTTGATGCATCTCTTGCGTCAATGCGTCGATCTGGGATTGCTGTTTCTGGTCGGCGGCGCGCAGCTCGGCGACGGTCGAATCAAACTCCGCCCTTTTTACGTAGCCTTGGCAACCGCTCATAGCGATCGACAAGGTCGCCAGGGCGGCATAAGTGAGTGCTCGTTGCGAGGTCATGGGAATCCTCCGGGAATGAACCGCACGGGAGATCTCAGCTGATGGTCAGCTTGGGGACGCGTCCTTGGCGTATGGCACTTCCGGTCGCACTATGCGCCGCCGATGCGTAGCCGCATCGTGATGCCCGACTCCAAGAACACTGTCATGACATTCGCTGCGGTGGAAGCAAAGCCATGGAGCTGCCTGATGGCACGACTGCCGTGCCATCAGGGTCCCAGGTGAGCTTCCGTCCGCTTATTCGTCTCGCTATTTATCTTGAGCCAGTGGCAGAACCCGCTCCCGGAGAAGCTTGTATTCCGCGTCTACCACTTCCTGGTTCGGATCGTGCCCGGAGTGCTCCAGCAACACCCAGCCCTTATCCGGCGCGGTAATGCTCTCGTAGTACCGGCGGGCCAATTCCGGCGGCGCCAACAGATCATGCGCACCCTCGACGAAGAACATCGGGATGGTGAAATGCGTGCCCAGCTTCGGCAGATCCACTTGCGACAGCATGCCGTCGCCATGCATGCCGACGAAATTCATGAATGAGTAGTCCTCGCCGGCTTCGTAATCGGCCTCTGCCTTCTCCGTCGTATAGGCAGGGGCACGGTGCCAACTATCGGGCGGTGGCAGCGTCACCTTGGCTTCATACTTGCGAATCACCCTGCGCACTTTCCCGAAGCTGCGTGGATCGGTCCACGGAGGCGATCCGACCTGCTCGAGCACGGCCAGGGAGTCTTTGTCATTCTCCTTCGTGGCAAGTGCCAGGAGCTTCTTATAGCTCTCGGTTTGGCTTTCCACCGAATTGACGAGCTGAGACGTGCCCACGTACGCGTAGAACAAATCCGGATTCGCCTTGACCATATGGACGGCCAGGATCGAGCCCCAGGAACTGCCCCACAAGATGACCTTTCGCTTTCCATACCGCTTGGCAAGATAGGCCGCCAGTTCGTTTCCGTCCTTGGCCATCCGATCAATGGTTAGTTTCTCTCCCTCCGCCGGTGGGCTGCGTCCATAGGTCATGCCGGACCCGCGCTGGTCCCACTGGACGACGATGAAGTCGCGCTCGCCCGCGCCGTAGATGCTGTCGGACAGACCGCTAAGGGGATTACCGGGACCGCCGCTGATAAAGAGAAGAACAGGATTAGCGCAGCTGTCGCCCTTGGCCGTCACCCATTGCTCGATGCCGCCAATGGTGACAAAGCCCGAATCGTCGACCTTGGATGGCTTGCCCTTGCACGACGGCGAAAGGCCTGTGTCTCGCGTCGGACTCCGGGCAGGTGCGTCCGCGGAAATCGATAATGGGCCCCACAGAACAGCTGCCAGCCCGAGGGCCAGCGCGATCAATCTCGTCACAGTCCATTCCCCTTGTAATGGCTGACATGCCATCTGGGAGGAATATAGCTTGTCTGGATCTGCCGAGTATGATCGAGGGCATTCCGCCTACGTACGAGTGAAGACGCCCGTGGAAGCTTTCGATGTGGTTGTGATTGGCGCCGGTCCGGCCGGCATCAGCGGTGCCGTGGCTGCGGCGATGATGGGCGCGCGAACGGTTCTGATCGAGTGCGAAACGCAGGTTGGCGGTGCGGGTATCAATACCGGCACGGTCCCAAGCAAGACCTTGCGCGAGACCGCACTGGCACTTTCAGGCATCCGCTCTCGCCGCCTCTATGGCGTCGACCTGTCGCTCCGCCGCGAAGCGACAATTGCGGACTTCACGCACCACCGCGATAACGTGATTCTTGGCGAGCACAAGCGCGTTGACACCCGCCTGCAAGGCCTTGCCGTTGAGCGGCGTGTCGGGATGGGCGCCTTCATCGATGCGAATACGGTATCCGTCACGGGCCCGGACCACGAGACCGAGCTTTTGCGCGGCGACATCATCCTCATTGCGACAGGTTCATCGCCATTTCGACCGGCCGAGTTTCCTTTCGAGCACCCTCACGTGCACGACTCCGATGAGATCCTCCACATCGAGTCGCTTCCGCACGTGTTGGTGATCGTCGGCGCCGGCGTCATCGGTTGCGAATACGCATCCACGTTCTCCGCCCTTGGCACTACCGTGCATCTCGTCGACAGCCGGCCATCATTGCTACCGTTCATTGACGCCGAGATCTCGGGCGCACTCACGACGGCGTTGACAGCGCTGGGTGTGCACCTTCATCTCAACGAACAGGTCGCGCAATGCGACACCAGTGTCGATGGCAGCGTCGAAGTGAGGCTGGCGTCGGGCGCGTCGCTGACCTGCGACGACGTGCTTGTCTGCTCGGGGCGGTCCAGCAACACCGAACGATTGAACCTCGGCGCCGCCGGCATTGCCACCGGGCACCGAGGCCTTATCGAAGTCGACACGAACTTCCGCACCACGGTGCCCCACATCTACGCGGCCGGCGACGTGATCGGCGCACCGGCCCTCGCCGCGACGGGCATGGAGCAGGCGCGTGCCGCCATCACTCGCGCCCTGGGATCGGACCTCAAACGCGACCTCGCCTCCCTCCTACCCACGGGCATCTATACGATTCCCGAAATCGGCTCCGTCGGAGCGACCGAAGAATCGCTTCGCGCGGCAGGCGTCGACTACATCGTGGGCCGCTGGCGAGCCGCCGACACGCCGCGAGGATGCATCCTTGGTGACGAACACGGCATGATCAAACTGCTGTTCCGGCGCGACGACATGCGGCTTCTTGGAGCGCATGTGATCGGTGAGCATGCGACCGAGACCGTACATATCGGCATGATCGCCATGTTGCTCGACGCTGACGCGGAGCTCTTCAACAAGGCCTGTTTCAACTTTCCTACGCTTGGCGATCTTTACAAGTACGCTACCTATGATGCATTGATTCAGAGGCGGACGCCGAAGTAGGTGCTGGGCAACCAGCGTGACACCTGTCACGACGGGGCGCGACGCGCACGATTGGTCGCCTCTAGCCGCGGCCACTCTCGAAGGTCGGCGCAGTGCCCTATTGACGCTTCGGAGGCATGCCCACGGGCAGGTCTGAAAGTCTCGGGTCTCGTGGGTTCGTGGAGTTGAGTACGGCAGTTTTGGCCAACACGGCCAGAAGCCGAACTGCAAATACTGGAAGATGCGAGACCCCCCTTGCGGCGCGTATAGAGTGAAGGAGACGCGTTTGACTCAGGATGTACCCGTGTTTCGCGCTTTCCCTGTAGTGCTCGTTAGCCTTCAGTTCGTCCTGCACCACGCCGACGCCCTGTCGGTAGAGTTCACCAAGCAGTTGATGTGCAGCCGGGCTTCCCCGGTCGGCTGCGGCCTCCAGGTAGGGAACCGCCGCCATCGGGTTGTTCTGTGAGATGAGAAGCCTAGCGAGATATACGACATCTTCTTCCTTGCCAAAGCCCGCGAGCCGGCTCGCCCACTCGAGGAGCTTTTCTCCATTGCCGAGATCGAAATACCGCGACATCAGAAATCGTTGAAACGTCTCCAGTGACGAAAGCGGTAGCGCCTCGGCCAAGGCGAGGGCTTCGTCGTGAAAGCCGTCTCGCCACATGAGCCTTGCACACTCCTTGCAATCGGCGACGGCGTCCTCGTTACCTTGTCGAACGGCCTTCAGATACCAGGATCCAGCAGTCACAAAATCACTACGAGTCGAATATACCCATCCGATGTAGCGCTGGCCGCGCGAGTCGTCTTTGAGCTCCGAGTGGAGCGCAAAATCGAGCGCACCCGAAATGTCACCTGCTTCATCCAGGCTCGCGAAGGTTCGCCAGAGATCATCATTGTCGTCGGTCATGCGACTTCGCCGAATGCTTGTGGTTGGCCGGTGTAGACGGCAATCGAATCGTTATAGTAGTACGAGCGCGGGATAAGAAACTGCGGAATAAGGAAGAACCAGGGAACAGACGGTGCAAGTGGCGGCGCCGGAACAGGTGCTGGCGTCGGGATAGTCGGCGGTTTCGGTACGGCCGGTGGAGTGGGCCCTTTGGGTGCCGACTGAGGGCAAAGTGGCCCTGGTGGCTTCGGACTTTCCGGCTTCTTCAGTCCCCCGCCGAGACCCTTGCCCTGCGGATCTGCGGGAGCTTCATAACTCCCAGGTGAATCGGGCGGCGGCGTACCCGGAGTCAAGTTGTTCTGATTGCACAAGAGGAAATAGACGACGCAGAGGTTGCGCCAAGCATTGTTGTTGGGCGGCGCCAGCCCCGTCGGGTCAATGATGTTCAGCGGACGGTGCAGAGCGTAGGCATACGTCGAGGAATCAATCAGGACCCCCAGCGGATCGCTTTGCAAGTACCTGCCAGTCGCCGCTTCAAAATCGCGGTAAACGTTGTAGGTCAGATCGGACTCGACGTCGAAGTACTGACCTGGAAAACGCAGATTGAGCGTATAACCGTCGGACGATGTCGGCGCCTTCTCGCCGAACGGATTACCGTCATAAGCCCACTGCCAAATCGTGGTGCCCGTTGACGTGGTCACTGCGCGTGGTGATCCCAGACCGTCGGCATGAGAAAAATTGACGGTAGAAGTTGCTCCTGTGCGGTCCACAATCCCGACCGGCATGTTGTCCATAAAGATGTAGTCGCGAGTTGTTGCGCCCGCGCTCTCCGAAAGCAGACGACTGTCCTCGTCGTAATCAAACCGGGTGGTGATGCCGGCGGCCGTTTTCTGGACGCGCTGCCCCAAGGCGTTCAGGACATAACTGCCCACCGTCACGCCCCCGTTCTGGATTACCGTCAGACGGTTTCGACCGTTGTAACCGTAGCCAAAGGCGCCCGACGCCAATACATCAGCAGTGGTGTTTCCACGTGCATCAACCACACGGGTGGTGGTGCCCACACCTGTCAAGTGGTGGGTACCGGCCGCGTAGTTGTAGGTGCCGGTGAGCAGGCCCGGTGCCGTCTTGCTCAACCGGTCACCGGTCTTGTTGTACGTGTACGCCTCAATGACCGAGCCGTCGGCGGCATTCACCCCCGTCAGCCGGTACAGCGGGTCGTAGCCGTAGGTCTCAGTGGGTGTGGGTACACCTGCTGCATTCCCCACGGCAACGATATTCCCCATCACGTCCCGCTTGACGTGCAATGAGAACGCGGCGCTGACAACGTCGGTCCAGGCACCATTGGCATCGTAGGTCAGGGTGACAGTTTGATTGTCACCAAGGGTGTAGAAGGCCACAGGGCCAAAAGGCATGTGGACGACATTGCTGACGACGGTGACTGCCGCGCCACCCGAGGGCGTCGTCTGGATAGACGATATCTGGCCAAGGGCATTCCGGGTGTAAGCAATCAGGGTCCCGTTAGGCGTGGTCACTGAAGCGAGGCGGTTGCCTGTGGTCCATGCATACGTGGTGGTCCGGGTTACGCTTCCAACGGTCTGCTGCTTTTTGACCACGTTGCCGCGATTGTCATAGCACCAGACGATGCCGCCATTGCCTTCGATGACTCGGGTCAGATGTCCCTTACCAAAGCTGCCCGCGCAGCCGGTGAGGCTGTCCGCCTCGTCGTACTTGTACTGCACATTGACCGAGGTATCGGCGAAGGTTTCCGTCAACAGCCGATCATCGGCGTCATACGTCCTGGAGCGGCTGTTGTTGGTCGCATCAACAGACGTTAGGACGTTGCCCGAAATATCGAACGTGTGCGACGTCGTGCCGGTGTCAGGGCTGTGCAGCCCGCTGAGATTGCCGAGGGCATCGATGTCATACGTGGTGTTGAGACCATCCGGGTCACTGAAGCCACTGGTGCGGTCGAGGGCATCGAAGGTATTGGCCGTCTGAGTGTTGGCGGTTGCCGTGTCTGCGCCCTGATAGTTCTGCAGAGTGGAAACGAGGCGATTGAGACCATCGAAAGCCTGCTTCATCTGGTGTCCGAGACCGTCCTGGCTGTGGATCAGATTGCCGTTGGCGTCATAACTGTCGGAGAACCCGGCGCTGAACACCATGCTATTGAGGCCATTGGTGATGGCGGTCAGCTGACCCAGCGCATTGAATGTGCGGCCCAGAGAGCGGACCACCGTCCCGGTCGGAGTCAGGACCTGGGAGGAGGCGCGATTGCCAGCGACGTCCAGCGTGTAGTGGATGTGGTTGCCCGACGCATCGGTGATGTCGGTCAGGCGGTGAGCCGCATCATAGGTGTAGATCACCGTGACGCCGTCGGGGTCCGTGACGGAATGGACGGTGCCGGTGGGGTCATACGCCACCGTGGTGACCGAGTCGGACGACGAAGCGGTCCCCGAGGTATTGGCACGAGTAGTCTTGTTGGCGAGCCAGCCGCGCGGGGTGTAGGTGAAGTCGGTCAGCACACCGTTCGGGTCTTTGACTCGGGTAACACGGCCAGCTTTGTCGTAACTGATATAGGTGGTGACCAGTCCGGTGCCATCGGTGGTGGACTTGAGGTCGCCGAGGTGGTGGCACGCGCCACCTACGGTGCTGCAACCGGATTCGTCCGTGGTTGGGTACCAAGCGTAGGAGATCGTGTCCGTGACATCCGTTCGCGGTCCGTCCACGGTGAGAGGCAGACCGACGAGGGGGCACGTGATGCCGTCTACCGCCGTGCAGTACGTCGTGGTCGTTCGGCGCACGCCGGTCGGTGCCGCTCCGGTCGGGGCGCAGGTGTAAGACGGTGCCGCCACCGGGCCGATGAGGCATTGGGCTGTAGTCTGCCCAGTCGCGTTGTAGGCCCATCCTTGTTTGCTCTTGAGAGTGCCCGTCGCATCCTTGACGGTCTGGATTAACGGCACCCGCAGGGTCAAATCCCACGTGGTCTCGGTGGTCCGCTGGCTCGGCGTGCCTTGGGCCTCCACCTTCGACAGCAGCAGGCCCTGGCTATCGTAGGTGGTCACCGTCAGATTGTTGTTGCCGTCGACCCGGGTCGCGATGCGGCCATTGGGATCGTAAGTGTAAGCGGTTGTCTGGGTCGTGCACCCCGGACATGTCCGGGTCACCGTCATCGGCTTGCTGACCCCGAACATGTACGACACCTCAGTCGTCGTCGTCGCACCCAGGCTGTCAGTGACGGAATACCTCGTGCTGTCATGCGGGTCATTGGTAACCGTGGTCGGGTTTGCTCCGGCGGCGCCGACCGTGGTGCGCACCGTGCCGTAGTACGCCGTATATGTGGTGGTGTCGACCCGGTTGCCTAACTCGTCAATCTGACCTGACAGGTCATTGATACCGGCGAAGTTCGTCGTGCCGTCGTACTCGCCGTAGATGTACCGTAGGGTCGAATTATCAGGGTATGTCAGTGTGTTCAGATTGTTGTTCGCATCGTATGCGAGGGTGTAATTGCCTCCGGCTGAGTCTTGGATGCCGGCGATGCGGTTCTGACTATCCCAGGCAAGAACGGTGCTCCTGTTCTGCGGATCTGTAATGGACTGCAGGTGGCCGTTCGCGTCATACGCGAGGGTCTGTGCCATTCCGTCCTGACGGATTACTGCCGTCAGCGCACCATTGGCGTCATAAGTTTCCCGGGTTTTGTCGGCACGGGTGTATGTCCAGGAGGTGATGTTTCCCTGGACATCCCGGGCTGACTCGAGAGTGTCTTCCACGTCCGCGTCACCGGTCCATGCGGTTCCGTTCTGGTCGAACCCATAGACTTTGCCGTCCGGCCGCAAGACGTAGGCTGAGGTCAGCAGAGGGTTGGTCTCCACGACCACCCGCATCTGGTAGTTGTGCACACGGCGTGCGCCGAGAGATAGCTGGTTGGGGCTGAGTATCGGTGCGCTCTGCCCGCCGTTGTAGGCGAGCGTGAATCTTATCGGGAACGTTCCTTGGCCCGTGATGAGGTCAAGCAGCTCGAACTTGTTCCCCGTGGAGGGATTGACCGGATCGCCAACCGAACAGACGGGACATTTGGGCGTACCTCGGTTCTTGTCCGGGTCCGGCATCAGATCCGGGCACCGGCCTCCAGGCCAAGCGCTCGCCGAATATGCGCTCGATACGGGGTTGCCACAATTCGCGAAGCGGCGAGCACCGCCGTATGCGTAATAGCCGTAAAAGGTGCAGTCAAAGTTAAGGGCAACGTACGGCGCCCGGTACAGGTCACCATCCTCATACCCATCTGAGTGGTACGTTTCCACCGACTGCAAGACAAATTGCACTGCGCCGGACTCACAGTGAGGCACGTGCGAAGCCCACTCAACGGCAAACGCATCGTAGGGAGTTTGGTAGCGAATCTGGTCCCAGCCTCCGTTGTACCAGTTCGGTACATTGTAGAAAATGATGGGCGCGTGGCCCGCTCCCGCGGTTCCCCAAAGGGCGAACAGGAAAATGCCGAGGCACATCCGGCGAAGGATGGCGCTCCAGCGAGCCGACTTGTCCATATTGTTCCCCTGAGGGGCCATTCCGCCCCGTTCCCGGGCGAAGGTAAGGGCAACAGCGATTCTGTGTCTGTAGGGGAACACCTACATGGCGAGAAATGCGATGACGGTCGCAATGATTGTGGTTTCGTAACCTCATGGCGCCGTTACGCGGCCACCAGACAGAACGGACTCATCAGACCCTCCCCCCGCTCCCAACACATCCGCGCATGTGCCTGCGCCGTGCACTGCACGCCCATATGCGTCAGCGCGCCGACCACCCCGCCCCCTTGATGGCACCATGCCAACATGTTTTCGTCCACGTATTCCGAGAGGTTCGAGCACTGAAGCTTGGGACAAGCCTCCAACGGTCAAATCGAATGCACTTAATTCTTTCGCGCTGCCGGGGCATTACAAACATTGCAATCTGAAGAGCCTTGCAACCGGTCGGATATTTAGCCGCAGGCTTCCTTTCCAGTACCTTCGCGTGGACTACCCAGGACCTCCGGCCACACACATTCACGGGCGCACGCCTGCCCAAGTCGTACTCTAAAAACGTCCGGATCCCCTATCACTGAAGGGAAGTGATTCTTAGCGATGCAGGTCAGGGCCTTCGCCGAGGCAAGGCTTCGATTGCTGCATAGATCTGCACCTAGTGACCGGACTAGGTCGCTACTACTGCCGCCGATGAAAAGGATGGATTGCTCTAAGGTCATACGCGGCTGAACTCTCATGAGTCTCTCAAGCCGCTCGCCAAAGCATTCTTGGCATATTCTTTGCTTGGCCTCAAGCATAGAATAGCCACCGCCGGTTGGTAGAGGAATGACAATGTCTGAAGAAGCCTACAAAGCTGAACGAACCAAAATTCACTGCGCTTACTGGCTAGGTATCGCCGCAATGTTGATGATTGGTCAAGCCACCCACTACTGGGGCAACGACGAGAAGTTTACGATGTACTTGTCTAACGCCGCGACGATGACGTCGTTGTTCTTAGCGTTGGTTGCGATCATTTATGCCTTCTATTCAAATGCGTCTCTGTCCCAAAGTCTGGGCGGAATCAGCCAGGTATCTACCGAGGTCCGCCAGTCGCGCGACTTTATTTCTCAATACCTTGAGCAGACAAAGGAGGTAGCTCACGAAGGCCAGACGCAAGTCGACACTCTCAAGGCAATGTCTCACAAGCTTGAATTAGATCTTTCAAAGATAGCTAGCCAACACAGCGCCATCCAGAATTTACTGACTGAGATTCCTGGCCGATTCGATTCATTAGAGTCAACTCTCAAGACGGAGGCCGTTAAGCCGAGCCGAGCCGTAGCTGGAAGGAAGGCAGCGTCCGAGCATCGGCCGCCTGAGCATCTGATGCGTACTTTCATGGAGCAATCTTCTATTGCCGGCCTCTTTCTTTGCTATGCGATGACAATATCAAAGCAGCGGGGAACGCCAATGAGGATCGTCAACGTAAACACAACTCCTCGGCCGAACATGGCTCAGTACTTGAAAGGCTATGCTGTAAGTATGGCTGCCGCGAACTTCATCGACTATGACGATGACGATAAATTGATAAACGTGGAGTACGTTCATCCGTATATAAACGAGAACGTATTGAAGATCATTGACGAACGCATCGCTGGCGCGAAAGGCAACGCAAAGCAACGACTCAATCAATGGAAAGCCCATGTCGAGAACGAAGATCTTGCTCTCGATCCGGAGAGTGCTGAATCGTAATGATCTGACTTGCATGCCTTGGGCTCGCCCTTCTATTAGGGTCGGGCCGCTGCGTCTCATTGCTTACGTCAAGACCCCAAAACACGGATGGTACTCCGAGAAGCCGTAGCGACGGCTTCTCCATCGAATTGCCACTGAGCAGCCGAAGCCCGCGGCTGAGGTACGCAGCTAGGCTGTGCGCACCTCACCATTGTTCGTGGCTTGGCCAGACCCAACGCGGAGATCACCTTCTCTTCGGTAATCCGCGCCTTCTTCATCGCTCGGTCTAGCGCTGCTGGCTCCGTGGATTGGGCGACCCTAACCGCAGTGTACAACGTCACTGGAGTGAAGCGCATCTGCCGAGTCGCAGTTAGTTAGCTCCAATCACAATGAGCGGGTCTAGTCGCTACGCTTCTCCCAACACATCCGCGCATGCGCCTGCGCCGTGCACTGCACCCCCATATGCGTCAGCGCGCCGATCGCTTCCAGGCCGTGCGCTACGCGCTGGCAATCTATGGAGTCAGACTCATGGATGAAATCGGCTAGTAGCCGCGTGAGGCTACGTGCATATTGAAGCCATTCGGTGGCCTCATTCATCAGGTCGTGCGAGGTCGCTTCCGGATCGATGTGATAGTGAAATCCAGGATGATTGCTTTGAGGTTTCGATGTTGCCATGTCGCTCTCCTTGCTCACCGCCCTTCCCCGCCATCCAGGTGCGGCACGCTACGCACTGCGCAACGTGCCGCGGATCAAACGGATGCGCGGGTTCATCGGCTGCCCGTGTCCGGGCACCGTGCGGCTTGATTGACGAAGTGGGTTCCGGGGACAGCCGAGCCTGTTCTCAGGTCACACGGCAACGCGCCGTGTTGCTCGGCCGAGAAAAAACTCAGGAATAACGGCGGCTGCCGCGGTTCTTCAATCGTCTCTGCGAGGACTGCAGAGCGCCCGGTAACCGATGGGGATGTCGCCGGGGGGATTCGGCGGGCGAGCGACTACCGTATGATCTGGCATAGCCATATCAACTCCAATCTAGTTGGTTTTGGTTAGCGGTCCAGGGGTGCGCTAACACCTCTGGGCCGCGCTTCTCACCGCATGGAGCGATGGTTGCCTGCGAAGCATTTCGCGCGCAGACGCAGGCAACGGAAAGACCGTATCAAAACAACTTGAAGTTGTCTGTAGGTGGAGCTGCCGATTCAGTAATCGGTTGCCATCCTTGGCGCTCCTGGGACCTTCAGAGTCAATCGCTCACGGTTGCCCGTTTGCCCGAATCGTCGCCTCATTGATTGCCCGCACCTTCGCCTCATCCACTTTCTCGACCTTGCGATCATAGGTGTAGAGGCCATTGTGCTCACCCTCGACGTCGGTGATCTGCGTGTAGACGCTACCCGACACACCGATGCCCGGCCCCTTGTCGCGAAGGACGGCGGTGTTGGCGACGTAGCCATCGTTCAACGCGGCGTTGTCCTTCACTTCGCCATACGGATTGATGGGCGTGTTAGGCCATACGTGACCCGGTACGCCCAAGGTCAAGCCACCGTGCTCGCCATCCATCGAGGCGCGCGTTGCATCCGGAGCAGGCAGACCAGGGCCCTGGTAGTCATGGATGTCGATGAGGTCGCCGGATTTCGGATCGCCCTTGGTGTCGCAGCAATTGGCACCGCTACGCGCATTGACCAGGCGCGACGGATCGATCTGCTTGATCTGCACTGCCAGCTCGGCGGCGGCGGGAATGCTCCACTGCCCCCAGCCTTCGTTGAACGGGATCCAGCCGATGATCGATGTCTCGCCCTTGAGCTGCTCGACGATGGCCGAGACGTCGGTGCGGAAACCGGTCTTATCGGCGTCGCTGAGTTTCTCGTTGTGTCCGTTCGGCAGCGCCGGCATGTCCTGCCACACCATTAAGCCAATGCGATCGGCCCAGTAGTACCAGCGTGCCGGTTCCACCTTGATGTGCTTGCGGATGGTGTTGAAGCCGAGGTCCTTGGTCTTCTGGATATCGAACTTCAGGGCCTCATCGGTGGGCGCGGTGTAGATGCCGTCCGGCCAGTAGCCCTGATCCAGCGTGCCCAACAGGAAGGTCGGCTTGCCGTTCAACACAATCCGGTTGAGGCCGCCCACCTTCGCAATGCCGATGGTGCGCAGTCCCGCATAGCTGGTCACGGCATCGCGCTGGTCACCTTGCGTTAGCGTGGCCTTGAAGGTGTACAGAAAGGGATCCTGCGGGCTCCACAGACGCGGATGCGCGATCGCCAGATGCAGCGGCTTGTCGGCCACTCCGCTTGCTTCCCCCACGGGCTTGCCGTCCGCATAGGCGGTGACATGAAGCGTCGCACCTGTCTTACTGCCCTGCAACTTCGAGGTCACCGTGAAAGCGTCCAGACCGGCGACAGGCGTGAAATCCAGCTGCGCCACGCTGACCGCCGGCACCGGCTCCAACCAGACCGACTGCCAGATGCCTGAAGCCGCCGTGTAGAAAATCCCTTCGGGCTTCAGTCGCTGCTTGCCGACCATCACGTTGACGCCATCGACAGGCGCATGCACGGCGACGACGATCTCCTGCGAGCCACTCGGGCGAAGTGCCTGCGTGATGTCCGCACTGAAGGACGTGTAGCCGCCCACATGGCGTGCCACTTCCTTGCCGTTGACGTAGACCGTGGCGTCCTGCGCGACTGCGCCGAAGTTCAGCTGCACGTGCTGGCCGTGTGCGGTGTAGCCCGCCGGGATGTCCACCAGCCGGCGGTAGACCATGAAGTCCGAGTGCTTCTGCACGCCGGAGAGCACCGATTCGATCGGATACGGCACGAGCACCTTGTCCTTCAGCGCCTTGCCGAACGGTGGTGCGCCCTGTGCGTCTGTCGCTGCGTACTGCCATAGGCCGTTGAGGCTCATCCATTGGGGATGGTCCAGGGATGGGCGCGCGAGCTGTGGGCGTGGGTATTCGGGTAGTGCGTTGGAGGGTGAGACCTTGGATGTCCAGGGGGTGGCTAGGGGGGCTGCCTTGCCGTTCCAGACGGGTGGGTTGGCTGGGGCGGCCATGGCTGGTGGGGCTGTGGTTAGGGCGATGGCTATGCCTAGGCAGATGTGTGGCGTGGCTGCCTTGAGCCATCGCCGCTGAAGCGGCTCCCACAGGTGGAGAGGCTTCCAGAGGTCACGCTGCCCACCCATGTTTTTTGCGGTGTTCTTCATTCGTTGATCCTTAATGGGTTTCGCTGGGGGCGGACATGGAAGCCGGCGCGTCGTGCGGGTCGGTGCCCCAGGTTTTGCTCGGCTCGGGGCCCATGGTGAGTTCCAGGGTCGCGCCGTTGGCGATGTCGGCGTGGCTGAACCAGGGTTTGGTCCACGGCTTGCCGTTGAGGGTGGCGGACTGGATGTACATGTTCCGCTCCGAGTTGTTGCGCGCGACGATCTCGAACACCTTGCCGTTACCCATACGCAGGCGGACGCGGTCGAAGATCGGGCTGCCGATGATGTAATCCGGCGTCGCGGGATCGACCGGGTAGAAGCCCATCGCACTGAGCACATACCAGGATGAGGTCGAGCCCTGGTCGTCCATGCCCGGGTAGCCGTAGCCGGTGGCATCGCTGCCGTACAGATCGGCGAGGATGCGACGTGTCAGCGCCTGTGTCTTCCAGGGCTGCCCGCTCCATGCGTAGAGATAGGCGGCCTGCTGGTCTGGCTGGTTACCCTGCACGTATTGCCCGATCACACCCGTGCAGTCGCGACAGATGCCCTTGGGTGCGTAAGGCGTGCTGAAGAACGTGTCGAGCTTCGCATTGAACGCGTCGCGTCCGCCGAGCAGGTTCATCAGCCCCTGCACATCATGCGGCACCAGCCACAGCGTGGACCAACCCGAGCCTTCCTTCATCATGAAGTTGTAGTACGGCTCGGCCGGGTCGAACGGGGAAATCCACTTACCGTCCTCGGTGCGACCGCGGAAGAAGCCTACCGACGGGTCGAACACGTTACGGTAGTTTGCGGCGCGGCGCTGGAACATCTCCGCATCGTCCTTCTTGCCGACGCGCCGGGCCAGATCGGCCAGTGCGTGATCGTCCCAGGCATATTCCAGCGTCGTGGCGACACCGGCCTTGCCACCGGCATACGGCGGGCTGGGATTACCGGGCGGGATGAAGTCGGAGATCCAGCCGTTCTTGTCGTACTCGGCAAGGTATCCACGCGGCCCCTTCGGGTCGGTCGCGTTCTTGCGCAGCACCTCGTAAGCGCCGGCGTAGTCGAACGGGATGCCTCGCTGCATCGCACCGTCGTAGAGGAACACGGCGTGGTCGCCATGGAACGAGGTGTTCATGTAACCCCGTTCGCGGGCGCGCTCCAGCTCCGAACGCATGATGTCCTGCACGACTTTCGGCTCGAGCAGCATCAGCAGGGCGATCTGGTTGCGGCCGGTGTCCCAGTACGGCACGGGGCTGTAGAGATCGTACGCGGAGACCTGGAGCTGGCCTTTCGCATCCGTGTAGTGCTCGCCCTTGCGCGCGACGACGCGCGGGCTGGCAAAGGAGTGGTAGAGGGTCGAGTAAAACAACGTGCGCTGTTTTGGCGTACCGCCGGTGACCTCGACGCGATCGAACAGCTGCGCCCATGCCGCGCGCGCCTTCGCGTGTACGCTGTCGAAATCGCCATCGGCCGCGTGCAACCGCTGTGTGGCTTCGTCGGCGTTGTGGCCGTGGGCGATCCTCACCAGCACCTGGTCGCCGTCCTTGGTATCGAAGGTGACGTAGGCACCCGCATAGTTGCCGGACACCGTGCGCTGGCCGGTCTGGATGTCTTCGTGACCGAGGCCCTCGCCCTTGTCGTTGACGATCGCGTGGAACGTGCCGAAGGTGGCGAACGGGCGCGAGAACTCCGCCACGAAGTACGGGCCGTCCGCGTCGTGGTTCCCGTGGCTACCCGTATCGACGCCGCGGACCGTCCGATCGCCGACGACTTCGATGTCGCCACCAGCGCGACGAAGGTTGATCACCACGTTCGAGCGATGACTCGCCGGAAAAGTGAAACGCATCAGGCTCGTCCACTGCGTCACGGTCAATTCGGCGCGGGTGTGGAACGTAGCAAGGTCAACAGCGTAGTAACCGGGTGATGCCTTCTCGGTCGACTTGTCGTAGTAGGACGAGGCGTAATCCGGCGGCACGGTCCAGTCGCCCACTACCGGCATGATCATCGGCGCGGCGCGCGCACCGTACGTCGAGCCACCACCGGTGAAACCGATCATGGCCGGGCGCCCATAGGCGTAAGCCACGGGAACGCCCGTGGCAAAGCTCAGGTCGGCATTGATGTTGACGGGTGCTGCATCGGTGGAGCTTTGCGGCAGGCTTGCTCCTGGCGAGGTCATGCCTGAGTACAGCGGCTCGCCCGGCGGCGGCGCGTTGCCGATGAACTCTTTCTTGTCCAGTGGTGCGGTGCCGACCAGCGGATTGGCTTCGTCGACGGATGAGACAGCCGGAGCTGCTTGCTTGCCGTTGCCGGCGTGGACTGCGCTGATAGCTCCCAGCGCGAAGACCGACAGAGCCACCGCGAGTGCGCGGCGACCGTGAATACGTGGATGTGGGAGATTCATGCTGTTTTCCTGGGGACGGAAACGAAAGCGGGGTCAGGCTTCACGCCCGACCCCGCTGGACTTTCTTTAGCCACCATCACCGAACTTGTAAGTGATGCCTACGTAGTACTGGCGCCCGGCGTATTCGAGACTGACCAGCCGTGCCGTCGTGTCGCTGCCCAGGTACTGATGCGGCGTCGACTTGGACAGGTTGATCACCGAGGCGGTCACCATGAAGTGCTTGTTGAACTCGTAATCACCGTTCAGGTCGATCTGGTGATACGGCGCCGAGTAAATCGGAAGGCCCGCCGCCAGGCCCTGCATGGTCCGGCCGGTGAAGTTGTCACTGGCACGAAGCAGCAGGCCGTTCTTTTCGTAGAACACCGACACATTGGCCGCATACTTGGCGCTGCCGATCAGTTCGGACTGGCCGACCTGCGTGTCGCCCAGGGAGACCGGCGTTTCCGTGGTGTGGTTGAGCGTGTAGTTGGCAATGTAGCCAAAGCCATTGTCCCAGGTGTGCTGCGTGTAGAACTCGATGCCCTTGGACGTACCCGAGCGACCATTGGCATTGGTGCTGTACTGCATGAAGTTCGTCGGCGTGCCGTTAACGTCGACATTGATGTTGTTGACCGTGACCGGTACGACGAAGTTCTTCACCTTCTTCTGGAACAGATCGATGCCAACGACCGAGTGCGGTGCGTAGTACCACTCCGTCGCCAGGTCGAACTGGGTCGCGGTGAAGGGCTTCAGGTCCGCATTGGCGCCGCTGCCGTACCAGCCCGGCAGGGGAGCACCGAACTGCTTGCGATCGTTGTAGTACGCCTGGGTGTTGTTGGTCAGGCTGCCCAGCTGGGCCAGGTCGGTGTAGTTGGCGCGAGCCAGCGCCTGGGAACCCGCCGCGCGGACCACGACGTCGTCCAGGACGTTCCACGCGATATTGAAGCTCGGCAACGCCTTGTTGTAGCGCTTGCGCGTGGAGCTGTTGTCGAACGTCTGCACGACCGCGACCTCGCGCGGCTGGTACTGGAAGTCACCCGGTGCGCAGGCACCGCCGGCGATGTTCTGGCCGGTGGTCGGGCAGATCAGGATGTTGCCGCCGCCATCGTGGTAGTACACCGCGTTGTTGGTCGTGATCTCGTCGGCGACGGTCAGGTCCTGCCCGGTGCTGACGAAACGCAGGCCCACGTTGCCGCGAACCGTGCCGGTGTCGAAGTTGGCCTGCACATAGGCCGCAGCGATCTTTTCCTGGATCGACGACTTGTCATCGGGGTGGTTGTAGAGCACCCGGTCGTAGGTCTGGTTGAGATAGTTGTAGTACGCCGGGTAATTGATCGCCGGGAAGGTGCTATCGCTGTAGGCCTCGTTGGTCCCGTCGAGCGAGTTCGCCTGGAGGAAGCCCGCCGGCAACTGGCCGGCGTTAGGATCGCAGGTCTGGAATTGCAGTGTCGTGCCCTTGCAGTACCAGCGCTGCTCGTTGTTCGTCTGCTCGGCGTGGTTGTCGCGGTACTTGAAGCCGAACTGCAGCGACTGGAACCAGGTTGAATCGAACGCCCAGGTGAAATCGGCCTGCGCGAAGTTCTGGGAGTTGCTGGTATTGACCATGTTGGAACCGGTTGAGCCCAGATCCACCTGCCCGGCCCCGGCCAGCATGTTCTGCAGTACGTCCGGCGAGGCGGTGAGGGTCGGCTTGCCGCCGAGTGTCCACGCGGCACCGTTGCTGCCGTCCACCCACTGGCCGTTGACGAAGTTGCGGGGTTTCGCGGCCATGGACAGCTGTACCGACGGGCCACCGGTGGCCCAGGTACGGCCGAAATTGAACGACCCGCTGAGGCTGCCACCGTTGTCCCACTCGCCTTCGAGGTTGAGGGTCTGCGAGGTAGCCTTCTCGACGTTGTAACTGCCGTTGAGCCACGGGATCTCGGTGGAGCACGTATCCACGGCCTGTCGCGCCGCACCCGTAACCGGGTTGGTCAGCGAGTTACAGCCCACGCCCGCGGGCGGAAGCACGTAGTTCGCGCCGGTGACGATGGTGTGCGACGGATCGAACGTCAGGCCATTGGGTGCAAGCAACCTGCCCTGCTGATCGGCGTAGTTGCTGTTGCTGGGCAGGCCCCACTCGGGCACTTCCAGCGTATTGGTGATCTGGGTCTGCTGACGCTGGAAGCGGAAATAGTTACCGGTCAACAGCAGGTGGTCGGTGGGCTTGAACTGCATGGTCGCCTGAGCGCCCTTGGTCTTCAGGTCCAGCTCGTTACGGCTCGTGGAAAACTGCTGCGGCATCCAGTAGCCGGAGTCGACATTGCCGGCCTGATCGACGACACCGCCGCCGGACCACAGGTCGAGATTGGGCGCGACGTCCGCACCGTACGCATTGCCGCGCACGTCTGTCGGTGGCGCGGTACACGTGGCGTGGCTCGTACAGTCGTTGCTCCACCAGTGCCAGCTGTCTGCCTTGGCCGTGTAATCGATATCGCGGCGCTTCTGGTACGAACCGGCGACGAGGAAGCCGAAGGTCTCGTCCTTGTTCTTCCACGACCACAGGGCCGAAGTCTGCGGCGTGATCTTGCTGCTGTTGTCGGAGCCCGCCCCATTGAGGGACACGAAGCCGTCGTTCGCCTTCATTTCCAGCGGACGGCGCGTATGCAGGTCCACGTTGCCGCCAATGCCGCCTTCATCCAGGCGTGCCTCGAGGCTCTTGTAGAGCTTGATCTCCGAGAACATGTTCGCCGGCATCAGCGTGTAGTTGAACGAGCGCGTCAGACCGGCCGAGGTATCGGCCGAGGCCACGTAGTTGCCGTTCAATTCCGTCAGCGTCAACTCGGGCGCAAGGCCGCGGATGCTGACCGTCTTGCCTTCACCGGATTCGCGACTGATGACCACGCCAGGCACGTGCGCAAGCGCGTCGGCGATGTTCTTGGCCGGGAACTGAGCAATGTTCTGTGCGTTGATGACCTCGACGATCGAGTTGGCATCCCGCTTGTCCTGCACGTTCTGATCGATCGACTGGCGATAACTGGTGACGACAACCGCATCCATGTTCGTAGGACCGGCTGCCGTGTCGTTGCTCTGCTTATCTGCCTTCTTGTCCTTGTCGTCTTTCTTTACCGTCGAGCTATCGGTTTTTTGCGTTGGCGCGGGCGCTGTCGCGGCGGCGGGCGCAACGGTCTGCGCAAAGGCCGAAGCGGGTACTCCCCAATACCCGACAAACGACAACGTCGCCGAGGCGAGCGCGGCACAAAGCGGCTTGCGCTTGAGCATATGTGGCAGATAAGTCATTTCTTTTTATTTCCCTCAGTGGTGTGCGCCCCATGGAGTCGGCGCGATGGTCCCCCGTTACATCACTGCTGCAGATGCGCGATTTATGGCTGCATGCGTCCTCCCTGTTTTCGCAATTCAATCGATCTAAATTTTTAGCCGCGAGAGGGCACCGGCCCATCAGCGATGGGTGATTCACACCGAACTCAAGGCAGCGTTTCCCGTTATTGCGATCGTCGTTCGACGAGAGGCAACGTAACTATGGAACGAGGTTTTCCCCGCCTACTGACTGGTAGGGGGAACTCGGCGGCAACGATCCGGGCCGCGGACAACGGACTTCATGAGCGTGGTCGCGCATGCCTTGCGCGAACGTTTGCTCATGGACGTATAGACGATGCTTGTTTTCATGTAGTGGCTTCCCCTCCCCTAGACAGGCCCAGCAGGGAGCGGCAACGATCCAGGCGGCGCTCGACGCGCACATCCCTCTGCCCTCCCCACCCTGGTCCAAGCCGTTCGGATCCTTCGCAACCGCGACAAGACTCGAATCATTAGCTTAGATCGATCTAAATCCCCCAGGGACAGATTAAGACGCTAAAGCTGGGAGGTGTCACGCTGCGGTGCAAAAACGTGGGCGGCGACCGGGGGCACCGATCATGCCGTGTGGGGATTCTTGGACATGACCGATGGCGGCGACAGCGCGGTCGACTTGCCTGGGTCGCTATCGACGACGACGCGGTTGCGCCCCAAGTGCTTGGCCTGATACAGCGCGGCGTCCGATGCACGACACAGGTGCTGCAAGTCATAGCCAGTCACATCGGTGCACGCCAGACCGATGCTGGCAGAGAAGGAAACCACTACGCCGTCCATGACCAGCGGCGAAGCTGAGAGCGCTACGCGGATGCGTTCGGCGACCACGGTGCCCTGCAATCGCGGCGTATCCATCAACAACATGCCAAACTCTTCGCCGCCCAGGCGTCCGAGCAGGTCGGCCTTGCGCAGCTGCCCTTTACAGATCGCGACTGCATGCTTCAGCACCGTATCGCCCACGGCATGCCCATGCGTATCGTTGACCTCCTTGAAATGATCGAGGTCGAGGAACACCAGGCAGCCGTCACCGGAACGCCTTTCGAGTGTCTGCAGTGCACGCTCGGATTCGCTCATGAAATGCTGGTGATTGAAAATCCCGGTTAAACCGTCGCATGACGACAGCCACTTGAAGCGAAGTTGCGAACGCTTGATACGCACCAACCAGAAGACGATCGAAAGAAGGACGAGGGACATCACGACGATGTAGAGACGGCTCGTCTCCACGGCCTTGCCATCAAGCGCCTGCTGGAGGCGCAGGATGCGGTTCTCCTTGCTCAGGCCTTCCGTCTCGAGCTTCTCGTCAACGAAGTGCTGGCGAGCCGCCTCATAGGCCGCGTTTCTTACATTTGCATCGCGCAGGTAGCCCTGGTCCTGGACGACATAATGTTCGTAGTAATCCAGCGCGTTGGCACGGCGCCCCTGCGCTTTTTCGATCGAGTACAAGACACGGTAGGCGTAGCGCAGCGCGTCGTTGATGTCACCGTCATGACCCAGCGCAACGACCTCGAGTGCGGCTCGCCGTGCTTCGGTCGTCTTGCCCATCTGCTCGTAGATACGGGCACGCACGCCGGCCAGGTCGATGATGTGCGAAAAGTACTGGCTTGACTGGATGGCGGGTGAAATGCGTTGGACGGCCGCCAGCGCCTCGACCAGCTTGTGTTCCTCGAACAATCGATCCACGAGGACGAGTGACATGGTATTGGCGAAGATCGGCTGGCGGTCCGCGGTGCAGATGTCGATCGTCGTCAGCAGCTCCTGACTCTGGGACGTGAGCAGGCGGGAGCCTTCGAGCGCGGTGACTTTCTGCACCATCGCCTGGCATGGAGATTGGCCGGCCGGCGTGGCTTGCAGCATCAATTCGGCGTACTTCAGACCCAGCTCGGGCTGGCCCGCAAACGTCATCAACTGTGAGAGGTTTGCCAACAACGCGAGTCGGGCCGTTGGGTCGGTAACGTCCGGCAGCGTATCCGCCGCGCGGGTCGCCATGGCGTAGGCTTCTGCGTACTTGCCCTGTTCATTCAGGCTATTCATCAACATGGCAGTGGCGCGTGTGGCCAACGCATCGCTGTCCGCGTGCGCCATGACGTCCCGAAGGTTGGCCTCGGCGTCTGAATAACGCCCTTCGTAATTCGCTTCCCAGCCGTCCAGGAAGCGCAGGTGCCACTTTTCGCCGGTCGTGAGGTCTGCGGCGCGATGGAACTCGCTCAGCATGTCGACGAAGCGCGCGTGATCCTTCGTACGTATGGTGTCGGCCTGCACAAGCCGCCCGCCGCCGGGTTCCGTCTGCGGCGCCGGATCGGCATGGCCGTACGGCGCCTGCGCCCACAAGGCCAGCCCGACCAGGATCAGCCAGGACCGCATGTGGAAGAGGCAGCGGAGGGCCATGCCGATGTCCCGTCAGGTCGGGGACGAATCGCCCGGATCGTCGGGACGCTGCTTCGGCTCGTCGTCCTTGCCGTCGCCGTGGTCGTCATGCGGGTGGTGATGCGGGTCGTGGTCGTGGCCATCACCTTCATGCCCGCCCGTCTGGCTGTGATGCTCGCCGTGTAACTGCGTGATACCCAGTTCTTTCGTCAGGGTCGTCGCGTCGCCATTGGCAGCCAGTTCGCGCAGGCCGGCCGAGGCGTCGGCGGCTTCGAGCGCCTGCACCAGCTCCTGGGATGACGCGTGCCGCAACTTGGCATCTCGGCCGATGGCCTCCAGCAATTCGACGGTATCGCGCATGTTCTTCCCCTGGGTTGTTGTGGAATTGGGTACCGCCCGCCCACGCGCAAGGCGTTATGGCGGTACGGCATGGTGCTGTAGCGGCAGACCGCTCGATTTCTTTAGCGTCTCAGGCCGGAACGGCCGATTCGACACCCGAGCCGTGGATCGCATCGAGCGCATCGAGGCGCGCGCGCATGACGGCGTTGGGCTTCAGGGCATGCGCAGGCGGCAGGACAAGCGTTTCCTGACCGGTGTACTCGGCGGCAGGAAAGTCACGCAGTGCCACGCGCTGGATGTGCGGCCCCTCGACCGGGAGCGTCGGCGCCCGATAGACGATAACCTCATGATCGGCCGGATAGTCCTGCTGCAAGCGCTCCGTCAACAGCTCCCGATAGGCGTCGGGCGTCCGGAAACGACCGAGCGAACGGTCGCCGACGACACCGAGCTGCCAGAGGATCACGTGACTGGTCGTGTCCAGGTTGCGCTCGAAGAAGAGCAACTGGCTGGCCTCGAGGTGCTGGCAGCCCACCCGGCCCGGATCGATGCCAAGATCGGCATACAGGCAGTCTTCGGCGGACACACCGGGCTCCATGTGCGCCTGATAGCCCTCGGCGCGGGCGACCTCGATCACCTTGTGTGGCGACCAGGCAAAGATGCCGGGATGCCCGTAGAAGACGCTGCAGACCCGCTTCCCCGCCCGCACTTCGGCCATCATGACATCGACCCACTCGCGATAGGTCTTCATCCGCGACTTGCCCGGACGGTAATACGGCTGAAGGCTGCGAACCTCCGGATTCAGGCGCTGCAGCCAGAGCTCCACCACGTGATCCGAGAGCGCCGCGAAGACGACGTCCGCCGTCTCGATATGGTTGCGCGCCAAAGGCGTGAGATGGGAGCCCAGCGTGATGCCCATGCCGACGCAGGCGATGCTGCCGCGTCGTGCTTCGTTCGATACTGGAGTAGGTGTGTTCATGGGATGCTAGTAGGCAAGGTGATTGTGACCGGCATGGGCGCCCCGGACAGGGATCGTAAAGACCCCCGAACAACTTCCGCCTGATGGCCCCCCGGAACGATTGAGCATAATGCGACAAAAATCACATTATCGGCAGGGCCGCTGTGTAGCAACTTCTTGAGGATCGATATGTGGGGACGTGGAGGACATGACGCCGTGGTACTCGCGGCAGGTGGTAGCGCCAGCCTGGGGAAGCCCAAGCAGCTGCTGACCATTGCCGGCGAAACCCTGCTGCAGCGCACGGTGCGCATGGTGAAGGCGACCTGCCCCACCCGCCTCCTGGTCGTACTGGGCGCCCATGCCGAGCAACTGGCGCCGCTGGTCACGGGCACGACCATCGTGTTCAACCCGACGTGGGAAGCCGGCATCGCCTCCTCGTTGGCCCGGGCCGCCACCGCCCTCGCTGGGCGGGCGTACCCGGTGCTGGTCACCGCGGTGGACCAGCCGTGCCTCGCTCCGGACCACCTCCAGAAACTGTTCGCCGCCTTCGACGGCAGCTGTGACGTCGTCTCGGCGTATGGTGACGCGCTGGGACCGCCGGCCCTTCTCCGTCCCGGAACCCTGGCCATTGCCGGCACGTTGCAAGGCGACGCCGCCTTCCGGCGCCTTTGGGCCGGTGGCCACCCGGCCGCGGTGCGCCGCGATGCGCTGGGCCGGAAACTGGATACGCCAGAGGACGTGGCGGATGCCGTTCGCGCGGGTCTGTTGGACGGCTAGGCGGCCAGAACGCTATCCGATGCGGACTGCTCGGGACCTCAGAGCCGCCCTGCCCGCTTGATCGCCAGGTACCGCTCCACCAACCGACCGGACAACTCGCTGGTGAGCACATCCAGCGTGGCGATACCTTCCCGCCGCAGCCGTGCATGCACCGCGTCCCGCTGGTCGAGGTAGCGCAGGGCACCGGCGGTACGAATGGCGGCCTCCAGACTCTCCGTGCCTCCGATCGCGGCGCGATCCAGCGCCAGTTCGCGCAAGCTCACGACCAGCACCAGATGCCGGCGCGACATCATCTTGACCGCCGCGCGCAGCTCTTCGTCGTCTTCGTCGCGCACGTTGGTCACCAGCACGACCAGCGCGCGCCTTCGCTGACGCGTCTGCAGCTCGCTGGCAGCGTGGAGGTAGTCGGTGGGCGAAGATTCGGCACGCAGGTCGTAGCCGGCGCCCAGCAGCATGTCCATGCCACCGGCGCCCTGCTGCGGCGCCATCCAGCGCGTATTCTGGCCTGCACATGCAAGCAGGCCAACGCTGTCACCCTGGCGCAGCGCGATGTACGCCAGCGCGAGCGATGCGTTGAGCACCTGGTCGAAGTGGCCCACACCCTCATCTTCGGCCAGCATGCGGCGGCCGCAGTCCAGCATCAGTACGACCTGCTGGTGGCTCTCGTCGCGGTACTGGCGGGACATCAGTCGCCCTGCGCGCGCGGTGGCTTTCCAGTCCACCTTGCGCAGGCTGTCGCCCACGCGGTAATCGCGCAGTTCCTGGAACTCCGTGCCTTCGCCGCGTCGGCGTTGCAGCCGCGCGCCTACCGAACGCGAAGCCAGTTCCACGCTAAGGCCCGCCATGCGCGCGAGCGGAGCGAAATTCGGAAACACGCGTACGTCCGCCGCGACGTCGAGCGTGCGGCGCTGATGCCACAAGCGCCAGGGCGAGGTCAGTTCCACCTGGCAGCCCGCGAAGGCGAACCGGCCCCGCGAGGCTGGCCACAGTGCATACGTGAAGCCCAGCTCGCGCGAAGGCGCTAGGTTAACCGTGCGCGGCAGACCCTCGACACGCCAGCCGCCCGGATGCATGTCGTGGATACGCACGCGGCGCACGCGTTTGCCAGCGTGGCGCAGGCGCAGGGTCACATCGAGGCGCTCGCCAAGGGGCAGCACGGCGGCGAGTTCGCGCGTGAGTTCGGGCGAGGCCTGTCGGCGCAAGCGAAACATGTCACACAACAGCGCCACGGCACACAACACGCCGAACGCGCACCACCACGACAGCGGCAACAGCTCGAACGACACGAGAACGCCCACGGCGAACCACGCGCCGATCAGTGACAGCATGGCGGTAGCGGGACGAATCATCGGCGCGGCGCGGCCACTTTGTGCAGCAGAACCTTGAGGATGTCTTCGGCGTGCTGGCCGTCGATCAGCGCCTCGGGTGCCAGCAGCAAGCGGTGATGCAGTGCGGGAATCGCTACGCTGCGCACGTCGTCGGGCGTGACGAAGTCTCGGCCATCCACCAGCGCGGCGGCGCGGGCGAGGCGCACCAGCGCCAGGCCACCGCGGGGACCGGCACCCGCGAGCACACCTGGCCACTCGCGAGTGGCACGTGCGATCCGCACGGCGTAGTCGACGACTTCATGATCCACGCGCAAGGTCGCCACCATGCGCTGGATAGCCATCAGCTCCGCCTCGTTCATCACCGGCGATACGCGGGATACGTCGAGGTCGGCGGCCACCTGGCCGTCCAGCACCTCGGCCACCATGCGTGTCTCGTCGGCCAGCGTCGGGTACTCGATCTGCACCTTTACCAGGAACCGATCCAGCTGCGCCTCCGGCAGCGCATAGGTGCCTTCCTGCTCGATGGGGTTCTGCGTGGCGACCACCATGAAAGGCTGCGGCAACGGGAAACGCCGGCCTTCGATGGTCACCTGGTTTTCCTGCATCGCTTCCAGCAGCGCCGCCTGCGTCTTGGCTGGCGCACGATTGATTTCATCGGCCAGCAACAGGTTGGCGAACACCGGTCCGCGACGGATCTGGAAGCGCTCGGCCTTCATGTCGTACACGGCGTGGCCAGTGACATCGGTGGGCATCAGGTCAGGCGTGAACTGCACGCGGCCGAAGGTGCATCCCACGGCACTGGCCAGCGCGCGCACCAGCAAGGTCTTGCCCAGCCCGGGTACGCCCTCGATCAGCACATGGCCGGCGGCGAGCAAGGCTAGCAGTACCTGCTCGAAGACCGGCTGCTGGCCGATGAATGCGCGACCCACCTGGCTGCGCAGCGCAGCGATGCGTGCGGCGACCTCCGCCGGTGTGAAGGTGATCGGGGCCGCAGCTTCGCGCGGGGTGTCGACGGACGTGTTCATGGGTGTCTCCGCAATCGGGAAAGGATGGCGACGCTGTCGCGAAACGCGTTTGCATCGGCCGGAGGCCGGAAAGCCCGCGCGACATCCGCGGGAGCCTCCTCGAAGCGTTCGGCCAAGCGGGCGTGGAGCGATTCGCCCTCGAGGTCGTCGGTACCAGGGTCCAGCCGTCGCGCACGGGCCAGCACCCCAGCGCAGACACGCGCATGCAAGCCGCGGCCACGGTCGCGTCGGTAAAGGAATTCGCCGGCGGCCTGCACGTGCTCCACCAGCGCGCGGCGATCCGCACGCCGGGTGTCCAGCAGCGGACCAAGGCGCACCGCACGCGACATGGCCCACGCTGCCAACAGCAGCGTGAACGCAAGCATGGCCGGCCAGCCGCGCGTGAACAGCAGGCTCCAGATGCGATCGCCATCCACGCGGTACACCAGCGCGGCGGATTGTTCGTTGTCGTCCAGATGCAGCACGCGCACCACGAGGCGACGTGCCACGGGGTCTTCGATGCCACGCCCGACGAAGGGATCCAGCGACGGCACGAGGGTGATCGTGCCTTCGCCGTAACGGATCCTCACCATCAGGTCGCCCTTCGCATCGCCCAGTCCATCGACACGGGCGCTGGCACGCACCTTCGTGCGCGTGCCGCACCACGAGTAGGGTTTCTCGCCGGCATCACCCTGCACCGCCAGGCAGCCGGAGCCGACCGGCGTGAGGCCCGCCTGCCTGCCCAGTTCCTTCCAGAAAAAAGCGCGCGCAAGCTCCGCTGAGGATCCGGTGCGAACCACCAGGCTGCCCCCGGCGTCGACGAGGTACAGCAGGTCGCTCGCATCCTCGCGGTCCAGGTTGGCCGGGTTCACGCCCAGCACCACCAGCGATTCATCCCCCGCGGGAATGCCACTGATGGAATGTGCCGGTACACCCATGCCGCGAATGGCACGCTCCAGCGCGTAGAAGTGATTGGTGGCCGCCTTGCCGGACGGCGGCAGGTCCACGTCGACCTCTTTGCGCTCGAACGTGCTGAAGAATGCAGCCACGCACAGCAGCGCGAGCCCCGCAATAGCCAGTACCCACACGTTGCCCCGACTCATGTGCGCTCCACCGGCCAGCCACCAAGCAGGACGGTCATTTCCTCGTCGGAGGGGTAGCGATCCGCGTAGGCGGCGTATTGCCATGTACGCACGATGCGAATGGCGCGACGGCCGGCGTCGTCGTCATCGAGGCGGCGTGCACCGACGATCGCATCGGCTTCGGTCGCGTCTGGCGACACAGGCTCGTCCAGCCGCGTGGCCATGCGCTCAACGGTGCCGCGATAAAGCAAGGCCAGCGCTTCCCGACGTGAGCCCGAACGCCACAGTACCTGCACCTGATCGCCAAAGCCCTTGGGCACGGCGACCGCCACCGACGTTTCCTGCACGGCGCTGGGCTCGGTTGCGCGAGCCGTCGCGGGATCGCCCGGGCGCGAGGGCCAGCGTCGCAGGGCGTACCACGTCAGCCACGCGACCGCTGCCACCAGTAACGCCAGGAGAAACCCCTTCAACACCATGCCGATCCCTGGAAGGTCGCCTTGCACGATCGGCTTTTCGACGCGGGTTGCTTCGGGCTTGGGCGCCGTCGGGTGTTTCGGCACCCAGTGCCATGTATGCGCCTTGCCACCGAGCAAGGGATCGGCCAGCACCTTGGTCGACACAACATTCATACGCTGATCGACACCCTGCTTGGGCGCAGGGAACGCCGACTCCAGGGACACGCTGAGGGCGGCATCGGGCTTGTCGGCGCGCGGCGTCTCGGCAGCATGCGCCGGCGCCGCGGCGAAGCACGTGGCGATCAGCAGGGCCACGGTGGTCGCGCTAGCCAGCAGGCGGTTACGCAAGCGTCGGAACGCGAGGTCCACGTCCCATGCTTCGAGCTCGGTGCGGCGACCGAGGTAAAGGGCGAAGCCACCCGCCGTGCACAGCGGCTCCGCGACCGACATGCCGAGGTAGTACGCCACGATGAGCGGCACGGACAGCCAATGCGGCATCGTGCGCAGGAACCCCGCATTGAACCAGTACGACTCCCACAGCTCGGCGGGCACGAACATCGGCAGAAACAGCAGCAAGCTCAGCGCCAGGACCCACTCGAACATCATGCAGGTCAGCGCGAGTCCCGTACCGGGGCCCTCGACGCCGCGGCCGAACACACGCCAGCGTTTGGCACGCTCGCCGCGATCCAACCCTTCCAGGTAGACGATGGGTTGCAACACACAGCGGCGCGGATCCAGCCGGCGGATCGTCATCCACCCCAGCAAGCCTTTCAGGCCCCACGTACGCATGCCGCGCAAGGCATCGCGCCAGTCCGGTGCCTCCACGAACACAGCGCGCGACACCACGTAAAGCGGGATGCGCGCGAACAATGGCTTCAGCCACCAGAGAAACAGCAAGGGTAGCCACGGCTTGCCGAGCCACTGCTCCAGGGCCAGCGCCATCGCGAGGAACGGCAACGAGGCGATGAACCACGCCGTGAAGATCGGCCGCGCGTGGCGACGAAGCATCGCCGCGCCAAGGTCCACGGACTCGCGGGCGCTGCGAAGGCGCAACACCACGGAAATTCGTTCAATCTCCACTGCGCCTCCCGCGACCGCCGAACGTCAGCCAGACGATCACCAGGAACCAAAGCAAAGCGGCGCTACCGAACTTCACCACGTCAGGGAACGCAGCGACAGACGACCAGAAGGCTTCGATGAACGCGGCGATCACCAGCATCAGGAACGCGCCCAGCACCAGCTGCGCGCCGACTCCACCCGCCTCGCGCAACGCGTCGCCACGGCGCATCCGGCCAGGCGCCAGCAGCGTGTAACCCAGGCGCAGGCCCGCCCCTCCGGCGATAACGATGGCCGTGAGTTCGAACGACGAATGCGCGGCGACGAAACGCCAGAACGGGCCGCCATACCCGATGGCATCGAGGTGGCCGGCGATGCCACCGAACATGATCCCGTTTGTCACCAGCACGTAGATCGCACCGATGCCAAAGAACAGACCCGCCGCGAAGGTGCGGAAGGCGATGCCGACGTTGTTGAGTATGTAGAAACCAAACATCGCCACGTCGGTGCCGCTGGTGCGGCCGATCTTGTCGCGCGTGGGGTTGTACATCTGCTCGAACCGGTCCAGTGCCTGTCCACTGAAAATCATGCCGGCCACGTCGGGCCGGAAGTGAATCAGCAGCAGGCAGGCGATGGTCGGCAAGTACAGCAGCGCGGCGGCGATGGCCATGGCCTTCCACTCGCGTCGCACGAGGCGAGGGAATCCCGCCACGATGAACTCGCCAACGCGGTGCCAGCGTGGCGCGGGTGGGCGGTAAAGCAACCGATGGCCGTGGTCCACGATGCGTTGCAAACGGTCGGTCACTTCGTGGCTGTAGCCCCGCGCGCGAGCCATGGCCAGATGCTGGCAGATGCGACGGTACTGGCTCGGAAAATCCAGTCCCTGCTCCGCCAGCGCCGACGACCACGCCTTGCGACCGCTGCCGCGCATCCAGGATTCCACTTCCGACCACCCCGCATCGTGCAGGGCCACGAACCGCTCTTGTTTCATGTGCGCCCCAGCAACCAGTTGGCGTGCGCCAGCAGCTTGCGCAGCCCTGCATTGCCCATTCGGCCGGTGAGCGGTTCCAGCAGGTCACCCAGTTCGCGCTGCCGCGCTTCATGCAGGTTGCGGCCGCGCTCGGCAAAGGCGACGAGGGCTTCCTGCTCTTCCAGGCGCAAGGGTGTGGACGGCGGCTCGGGGGACTCGTTCGGCACCTGGCCCAGGGCGCCACGCTCCAGCACGTGGACCACCATCGTACCGGCCACGATGTCGCCGATGCGGCGACTGTATGGGTCGATCAGGCAACAGACCAGACCGACGCCATAGATGCCCGGCAGGCCATCGACCGTACGTAGAAGGTTGCGAATGACCGAGGGCAGCAAGGTCACGGGCGTGCCGTCGGCATTCACCACACGCAGGTTCATCACGCGCTTGCCCACCGTCTGCCCATCCATCCAGACCTCGCAGGCAACGCCGTAGATCCAATACGCAGCGAACAGCACCAGCATGCCGATGCCGGCGCCGGCCGCCCCCAACATGCCGAGCACAGCCAGCAGGAGGAACGCGGCGAATGCACGCAGCGCGAAGTCGATGAGCCATGCATGCGCACGCGCCGTTGCTCCGGCCGCGTGCAAGCGGAGCGAGACGCCCTCCGGCGTCTCGATCTGGCGAACCGTGTCGAGCATCAGGCGTCGACGACGATCGTGCCGGCGATGTAATCGTGGCCGCAGCGACGCTCGCTGGCGAAGATGATGCAGGCATCGACCAGCGCCACGACGGCACCCACCTTGGGAATCGCCGTCACGGCGGTAAGCGGCAGCCAGCGCAGGAACACGATCCGCCACAGCGGAGCCGGTTCGCCATCAGCCATGACCACCTTGGTCCCCACCATTTTCTTGCCCAACGTCTGGCCGTTCTTGTTCAGTAGCACCAGGTTGATGGCGGCGAGCACGCCAACCAGGACGAAGCCAAGCAAAGCCGCGGTAGGCGTCATGCCGCCGCTCTTCACCGAGTACGTCCACGGAGCGATGCAGATGGTGCTGAAAATGCCATCCAGGAACGCGGCGCCGAATCGCTGGCCGCGCGTAGCCTTCGCACGTTCGAGACTGGCCGGGCTGGCGGCACGGGTTTCGAGCTCTGCCTGAGGTGCGGCGTACGGATTGCTGTCCATTTCGTTTGTCCTGCCGGTTGGAAAATCAGGTGTGGACGACGATCGTGTCGGCCATGTAATCGTGCGCGCAGCGCCGCTCTTCGCCGAAGATCATCAGCACGTCGACGAGGGAAAACAGTGCGCCGACCATGGGCACGAAGCCGATGACGCGCACGACGAGAATCCGCAATACCAGGAGGCGCCACAGTTCGCATGGGCTACCGTCCGTGCGGACGATCGCAATGCCCATGGCTCGCTTGCCCAGGGTCTGTCCGAAACGGGCTAGCAGGACGATATTGCCGATGACCAGCGCAAGGCCGCACACGACGAAGACGATGACCCCTGGAAGCGCGGGGACCTTGCCGGTATTCAGACCACGGCCTACACCCGCAGCCAACGCGCTGACGATCGCGAGCGCGAAGATAATGACGCCGTCGATAAGCGCGGCACCGAGGCGCGCGCCACGAGTGGCCTTGTTAGATCGCAGGTCCGCCGGCAGACGCGGCGGCAGCTCCAGCTCCGCCTGCGGAGCGGCGTAAAAATTGTCGTTCATTCCCTGTAACCCCCTGAGCGCCCCTGGCGCCGAGGCGAGTATAGGCACGGCACAGGCCGGCCGCAAAGAGGGGGTCAAAAATTCCTACGTACGCCTCGGCACCCAACCCCCAGCCCAGGTTTTCTCCCCCGCTTCGATCTCATGGATCCCCGCCGTACGGTCGAGCGGACGAGCCCAGCTCGCGCTGCAACCTGTCTGCGAACGCCTCGATCTTTGCCGGATCGGCGCTGGATACCAAAATATTGAACAAGTCATCCAGATCGTAAATGTCACGGTCGGGATCAAAGGCGAAAGCGCCACGCGAGCGGACAATTCGCTCGCTATCGTAGGTCGCCTGCTTTTCGCCAAGGATGATGAAGGTCAACCGGGAGTAGATGCCATCGAGGCCATGCGCGAAGAACTTCTCCTGCGTCTCGACGATCTGTGTCGTACTTCCCGAGAGGGTGACCTGAATGGCGCAGGCGGCGGCCGGCGAGCCAAGATCGACGGCGGGAAAGCTCGTCTCCAAATTGAGACTGACGAGGTCCCCATAGCCGAAAACGATCTCGGCGATATCCCTGGCCAGGGACTCACCGAAGATGGCAACGTCCGGCAGGCGAGCGTTCGAGTAGATCGTTACATAATGCTTATAGGCCGCCACAAAGGTCGCGAGGCGACTGGCGGGCGACTGATTCGAATCGTTCAAGCCCAGATACTCCAAGGGGGTGCACCTCTGATGGATTACATCCTGTTGTAGTTGCAGCACCGCGTCAACGCGGGACGAAACTCAGCCGGAATCACTGGACCACCAGGATCACCGGAAGCCCGAAATAGCCCGTCGGACACCCTGCCTTCCGGCACTGACGTGCCAGCCGCACCAGGCCATACGTTCCCCTCCATCACTAAGGAAGGGGAACGCCGTGCTGAAGCGCCTGTTGTCGTGCCAGTTGATGTTGCTGATGGCCGTGCCCGCCCTGGCTCAACCCTCATCCGAATTGCCGGCTCTGGACGCGAAGAACGCCGCACCGACGACGAAGATTCTTGTGCTGGGCACGACGCACCTGCGCGCGGCGCCGAAGGACTTCAAGATCGAATCACTGGAACCCTTGCTTGAACGGCTCGCCGCCTTCCAGCCGCGCGTCATCACGATCGAGAACACCTCGGGCGAGATGTGCGACATGATGGAGAGAAACCTTACTGTCTATGATCCAGACGACGTAACGAATCATTACTGCCGCGACACGAGCCAGGCGAGGACGGCAACCGGCCTGGACATACCGGCGGCCCTCGCGGAGATGCGACAGACACTGAAACAATGGCCGGCCAACCCTACCGCTGCACAGCGTCGGCGACTGGCGGCGGTGTTCATGGCAGCAGGGAATGATCCGTCGGCGCTGGTGCAATGGTTGCAGCTTCCCACGGGAGAAAGGCGCGCTGGCGACGGTCTTGACGACGAACTCGTCAAGGCGCTCAACACGTTCGACACCGGCAACAACAACGAGACCTTCCAGATCGCCGCCCGCCTCGCCGCCCGGCTCGGCCTCCAGCGCGTGTTCCCCGTCGACGATCACACCAACGACAACATCGACGTCGGCGACCAGAAGGCCTATGGCACGGCGGTATCCGCAGCGTGGGCGGTAGCCGCACCCCGGCGAAAGGCCATGGAGGCTGCCGAGGACGCGTTCTGGAAGAAGCGCGACATGCTCGGCCTGTACCGCGCCATCAACCGCCCGGACAACATGCTCCTGGCCAACCGTACCGATTTCGGCGCTGCGCTTGCCGATCCCTCTCCAGAGCACTATGGCCAGCGCTACGTGGCCGGCTGGGAGGTACGCAACCTGATCCTCGCCGCCAATATCCGCCTTGCCTCGGGCGCGACGCCCGGCACTCGCGTGCTTGCCATCATTGGGGCGACACACAAGCCCTGGCTGGACGGGCTACTTGGGCAGATGCAGGGCGTGGAGATCGTGGATGCGGAGCAGATCCTGCGATGAGGACGGTTCCTTACGAGCACTCGCATGATCCGGCACGAAGTCGGAAGAGGCTCAGGCTCCGCCGCCGATCGCCTTATAGATCGCCACCAGTCGTATCGCGAGTTGCGCATCGCTATCGGCCCGATCACGCTGGGCGGCGAGGAGAGTCCGTTGCGCGTCGAGCGCATCGATGAACGTGGTGCGTCCGTTCCGGTAACGCACGTCGGCCAGTGAATATGCGTCGCGCGAAAGCCGTTCGCGCTCGGCGAGCTGTGCGTTGCGCTGGCGCTCGGCCGAGTAGGCGTTGAGCGCCGTGTCGATATCCGACCACGCCTGCAGAACGCTCTTCTGCCAGGCCACGGCGGCTTCCTGTTGCTGGAGCTTGCGTAGCGTCACCACGCTACGGCGACGACCCGTGTCGAAAATCGGCAGGTCCAGGCTCGGGCCAACGGACCAGTGTCGGCTGCCCCAGTCACCGAAGTCTCCCGACTGCAACGATTCAAAGGCAAAGCTTCCGCCCAGGGTGATGCGTGGGTAAAGGTCGGCGATCGCAACGCCGACGTTCGCCGTGGCCTCGTGCAGTTGCGCTTCGGCCTGGCGGATGTCCGGCCGGCGCCGTACGACATCCGACGGGATGCCCAGCGCCAGGCTGGGAAGCACCGGCTTCGAGTCCGATTCGGCGGCGGGCGGCGCCAGCCGTCCCTGCAGGCTCCCTGGTGTCTGGCCGATCAACACGGAGAGTTGATCGTACGAATTCGCCTCCTGCGCCAGCAGGGCAGGCAACCGCGCGCGAAGGTCGGCGAGCAGCGCCTGTTGCTGCGTGGTATCGAGATCGCTGGCCATGCCGCCATCCGCTCTCGCCTTCATCAGCGTGAAATGGTCCTGGGCTGCATCGAGATCGGCTCGCGTCAAGGCGATCTGCCGCTGCGTACCACGTAACTCGAAGTAGCGCCGGGCCACGTCGGCAGCGACATCCAGCCTCGCGCCATCGAACAGCGCACCCGATGCCAACACCTGCGCATCCGCGGCTTCGACCGAGCGACGCACACGGCCCCAGAAGTCGGGCTCCCACGAGGCATCGAAACCGCCCTGGTAGATGTTGTACGGCTGGCTCAGCAGCTTCACCAGGGCATCGCGTCGGTCGGCAGGTGCGAGTACGTCGATCGTGCGGCTGGTCGCACCATTCTCGCTCGGGCGCTGACGCTGCACACTGGCCGTCATGTCGACCTGCGGCCCGCGCTGCGCCGCCGTAGTCTGGCGTTGCGCACGACTCTCGGCGAAGCGCAACGCGGCGGTCTGCAGATCGGGGTTGGCCACGGCGGCATCCGCCTCCAGCCCGTCGAGAACAGGATCACCGAAGCGCTTCCACCACTCGGCCGAAGGGGTCCCCTGCGGCACAGCCTCGTGCAGCGAGGCGTCGCCGGCACGCAGGGACGACCAGTCGGCCGGCGCCTGTGCCTGTGGCGACTTGAAGTCTGGCCCGACGGCGCAACCGCCCAACAGGGTGATCGCCATCGTCAACAGGGTCAGGGAAAGGCAAGGCAGGGTACGCATGGGGAATACCGGAGTCAGACAAGACGATGACGGAAGAGCCACGCCGAGAACGGCAAGGTCACGGTGGCGATGATGAGCAACGGCACGATGTCGCCGACGACGGTTCCCAGGCCGACACCTTCCAGATACACCCGCTGGACAAGGTGGATGGCGTAGCGTGCCGGATTGATCACCGTCAGCCACTGCATGGCGGCTGGCATGTTGGCAATGGGCGTGGTCATGCCGGAGAGCAGCACCAACGGCATCATCAGCACGAAGGTGTAGAGCATGGCCTGCTGCATGTTCACGGCCAGAGCGGAGATCGCCAGGCCGATACCCACGCAAGCCACGGTGAAACACAGCAGCCCGGTGTACAACGTGACCAGTGATCCCGCCATGGGAATGTGGAACCAGAGTGTTGCGATCAGCAGGATCAGCGTCGACTGGACAAGACCCACGAAAATCGACGGGACGGATTTTCCGATCATGATTTCCGCGGGCGTGCACGGTGTCACCAGCAACTGGTCGAAGGTGCCCTGCTCCCGCTCGCGCGCAACGGAAAGTGCGGTGAGCATGAGCGTCTGCAGCATGCTCAGCACCGCGATCATGGACGACATCATGAACCAGCGTGTCTCCAGGTTCGGGTTGTACCAGGCGCGCACGTCTACCGTGAGCGGTGCGGTGCCGCCGCCGTGGCTCTGCCGCCAGTCCCCGTTGAAGCGGGTGACGATGTCACCCAGATAACCGGCGGCCGTTCCCGCCGTCGTCGAGTTGCGGGCATCGAGGATCAGCTGCACCGGCGTGGCTTCACCCGCGCTGAGCCTTTGCTCGAAACGCGGCGCGATGTGAAGTACGAAAAGAACCTTGCTGGCATCGACGATCGGAGCGATGTCACTCTCATTGTCGAGCGTCGCCACACGACGGAACACGCCCGAACCTTCGACCTTCGCGATCAGCTGCACGGCCGCCGGGCCATGGTCCTGGTCGAGAAGCGCATACGGTGCCTCACGCAGATCCAGCGTCGCTGCATAGCCGAACATGAGCGACTGCAATAAGGCCGGCACGAACAGCAGCACACGGCTGGCCGGATCCTTCAGGATGACCTGAAGCTCCTTGCGGCAAAGATTGGCCACGCGGCGGAGGAAGGCGAGCATGGCGTTCATTCGATCAGCTTCCGCGTTTTCAGCCGGGCGGCCGCCAGCACCACCACGGCATAGCCGATGAGGATGACGCAATTCTTCAGGATCACCGGCCACAGGTTCCCAGCGAGGAACAGACTCTTGAGCACTTCCATGTAATGGGTGGCGGGAAGAATCCGGCCCACCACCTGAACGGCCAGCGGCATGTTGCGCAGGTCGTAGATAAAGCCCGAAAGCATGAGCGCTGGCATGAAGCTGGTGACAAGGGCAAGCTGGCTCGCGGTGAACTGGTTCTTGGTCACCGCCGAAATCAACAGACCAATGCCGAGCGCCACGAACAGGTAGAACACCGACACCAGCAGGATCAGCCACAGCGAACCATAGATCGGCACATCGAAAAGAAAGCGCGCCGCTAACAGGCACATCAGCAGGCCGATCATGCCGACACCGAAGTACGGAATGATCTTGGCGAGCAGGATCTCCAGTGGCCGCACCGGTGTCACGAACAGCGCTTCCAGCGTGCCGCGCTCCCATTCACGCGCCATCACCAGCGCGGTGAGGAAGGCACCGACCAGGGTGGTGATGAGCACGATGAGCCCCGGCACGAGGAACCAGGTGCTCGTGTTGGCCTCGTTGAACCACAGGCGTTGCTCGAGGTACACGCTGCCCACCGTGGCACCTGGCGAAGCTCCGGACCGGTCGCCTTGAAGCACCGTCGATTGTGCCAACGCACTCTGCACGTAGCCTGCGATCGTGCGCGCCGTGTTGGCGTCGGAACCGTGCAGGATCAGCTGCGCATGTGCGTCGCCCTGGCCCAGGCGTCGTGAAAAGTCGGACGGCAGGCGCAGGATGGCGTCGACCTTCCGGTCCAGCATGAGGCGTTCGGCATCATGCATGCTGTTGACCACCGTGGGTGCCAGGTAGGGCGACAGGCGCAAACCGGCGATCATGTCGTTGGCGGTGACGGAATGGTCCTCCATGACCACCGCGACGGGTGCGTTCTTCACATCGAACGAGAGCCCATAACCAAAGATCAGGATCAGGACCGCCGGAAGCGCAATACCCATCATGAGATTGCTGCGATCGCGCAGCAGCTGTTTCACTTCCTTGCGCGTCAGCGCCAGGAGGCGCCGCCAGAATCCGCCGTTCATGCGGCCTCCCGCGAACCGTCGCGCGACGCCTTGCGGTTCTTCTCGACGATGCCGATGAAGGCCTGCTCCATGTCGAAGGTTTGCGCGTCGGTTTCACCGGCCTGACGGCGGATCTCCGAGGGCGTGCCGAGGGCGAGCACCTTGCCGGCATCCTGGATCACCACGCGATCGCAGTATTCGGCTTCTTCCATGAAATGCGTGGTGATGACGATCGTGGTGCCGGCCTCGGCCAGGGCGGTGATGCGTCGCCAGAACTCACGCCGCGCCAGTGGGTCCGCACCGCTGGTGGGCTCATCGAGAAAGAGGATGTCCGGCTCGTGCAGCAGGCCCGTGGCCATGGCCAGACGCTGCTTGAACCCGCCTGGCAAAAGACCCGCCTGGGCATGTCCCGAGTCGTCGAGTTCGAACTGCGACTTCACCGCGGTCATGCGTTCCCGCAGGCGCGTACCAGACAGACCGTAGGCACCGCCGAAGAACCTGAGGTTCTCGTCCACGGTCAGGTTGCCGTAGAGGGCAAACTTCTGCGACACGTAGCCGATCTGCTGGCGGGCTTGTGCACGCGCCTTGCGCAGGTCGTAGCCGGCGACACGCAACGTGCCGCCGCTGGCGGGAAGCAGGCCGCACAGCATGCGAAAGGTGGTGGTCTTCCCCGCACCGTTGGGTCCGAGCAGGCCAAAGATCTCGCCACGACTGACGGAGAAACTCGTGCGATCCACCGCGGTGAAATCACCGAAGGTGCGCACGAGGTCCTTTACCTCGATGACGGTCTCGTCGGCCTTCGTCGCCGAAGGCGCCGACACCGACGTCGCAACGGATGCCGCGGACGAGAGATCGCGCTGCACCTTTGAACGCAGCGCAAGCATGAATCCGTCCTCGAGCGTGGGCGGCACCGGCACAGCCTGCATTTCTCCCAAAAGCTGCCCCACGTCGGGATCGCCCTGCTCCACCGTCGCCCGGCTTCGGACGAAATGCACCTTGCCACCACGCGGCACCGCATCGATGGTCTTGTCGTCGTCGAGAAGGCGCGCCTGCAAGTGGCGCGGTGCTTCGTCGGCGGGCGGCGTCACCGCAAAACAAAGCCCTTCGGCGGTATCCCGGATCGACTCGGGCGTTCCCTGTGCTAGCACCTTGCCGTCGTGTAGTACGGCGACGTGCGCGCAGCGTGCGGCTTCGTCCATGTACGACGTGCTGACGAGCACGCTGAGGTTTTCTTCGCCCACCAGCTGTTCGAGGATCTCCCACAGCTCACGGCGCGACAGCGGATCGACGCCCACCGTGGGTTCGTCGAGCAGCAGAAGTTCGGGCGACCGCACCAGGGTGCAGGCCAGGCCGAGCTTCTGTTTCATGCCGCCTGAGAGCTTTTCCGCGGGGCGCGCCGTAAAACGGCCCAGATCGGTCATCTCCATCAGGCGCTGGTATCGCTTGCGACGTACGTCGTGCGGTACGCCGTGAAGGTCGGCGTAGAGATCGAGGTTCTCCTGCACGCTCAGGTCGTCATACAAGCCAAAGCGTTGCGGCATGTAGCTGATCCGGTTCTGGATCGCCTGCGGATCGCTTGCCGCGTCGACGCCGAGCACGGTCATCGTTCCCGTGTCGGCGACCATCAAGCCGGCCGCCAGCCGCAGCAAGGTCGTCTTGCCGGCACCGTCGGGCCCGACCAGCGCCGTGAGCGCCGCGCCTTTCACCTCGATGGAAACATCATCGAGCGCGATGACGGTACGGCCCGCCTTCTTGATGGCGAAGCGTTTGCCGACGCCTTGCGCAACCAGTGCCACCGGCGCGTTCATGGCTGCGCCGCGACCGTACCCGGTAACTCCACGGTGGCCGGCATGCCCATGCGCAGCTGGTCATCCGGATCGTCGATGTTGATGCGCACCTCGTAAACCAGGCTCGTGCGCAGGTCGTTGGTCTCGACGTTCTTCGGCGTGAATTCGGCGACCGACGAGATGTAACCGATACGACCCTCGACCGGATGATCCGGTGCGCTATCCGTCGTCACGCGTGCGGACTGCCCCGGCTTGATCCGGCTGAGGTTGGCTTCGGACACATAGGCACGCACCCATTTCGGATGGACCAGGGCGAGTGCATAGGCCGGCCGCTGTGGTGATGCCATATCACCGGGCTCGAGCAGCCGGCTTCGCACCACGGCGTCGGACGGTGCCTTGAGTATCGCGTCGTCGAGCTGCTGCTTCGTCACGGCGCTGTCGGCCAGGGCGGCATCGCGCTGGGCGCGCGCTTCATCGATGTCTTCCTTGCGCGGACCGGCCACGGAGAGATCCTGGGCTTTGCGCTGGGCGTCCAGCTTCGCATCGGCCGAACCGGCCACGGCAATCGCCTCGTCCAGCTCTTCACGACTCACGGCGCGACCGGCCGTGCCCTGGCTGATCGCCCGAAGGCGGTCGAGCGTCTGGTGGGCCTTGCGCGCGTCGGCGGCAGCGGCACGTACGTTGGCATCGGCCTGGGCGATCTCCTGTGGCCGGTTACCCGCCTCCATCCGGCGAAGCACTTCGTCCTGCACGGCGAGCTGGGCCTGCGATTTGGCCAGTCGCAGCGCGAGCGTGGTCGTGTCCAGGGTGGCGAGCACCTGTCCGGCCGTCACCCGGTCTCCCTCGTTCACCCGCATCTGGGCAATCCGTTCGTTGGCATTGAAGGCCAGCGATACCTGGCGGATGTCCACGTTGCCGTGCAGGACGATGGCCCCGGGCGCCTTGGGACGCATGAGCCACCAGGCTCCGGCGCCCACCACGAGGGCGAGAACGACGACGGCGACAACGATGCCTGGCTTGGGTTTGGGCACGGGATGGGCGCTCGGCCTGGGGAATGTCCGCAGTCTAGGCCGACTTTTCGCATAAATCAAATGCAAATTTGAATTATATCTTTGCCAACTCCTCTACAATGCACCCATGGCCGACCCACATCTTCCGAAATCGCACGCCGCGAAACGGTCCCCCCGGCAGGACGGCGAGAACACACGCTCCCACCTGCTGGACGTGGCCGGCCGGCTTTTTGCCGAGCACGGCTACCTGGGTACGTCCAGCAAGGACATCTGCCTGCGGGCAGGCGTGAATATCGCCGCGGTGAATTACCACTTCGGCAGCCGCGATGGCCTCTACGGCGCCGTCCTGGTCGAAGCCCATCGACAAGTGGTGAGCCAGGAGTCGCTGCTTGCCTTTGTCGAGTCGGACCTGGGCCCGCGTGACAAGCTGCGAGGTCTTATTGCCCATTTCGTCGCCCAGGCCGGACAAGGTGAAAAGTCCTGGGGCTTCCGTGTCGTGCTGCGCGAAATGATGTCGCCCTCGCCCATGGCTTTCACGCTGATCAACGAAGCCATCGCGCCGAAGGCGGGCATCGTCGCCGGCCTGATGGCGGGCTATCTGAATCTGCCGATTACCCATCCGGCGGTACAGCGCGGCATGATGATGACCATCGTGCCGTGCATCACCATGCTGCTCGGGCCCGAAGGTATCCGCACCACGGTACTGCCCGCGTTGAATCCGACATCGGAGGGACTGGTCGATGACATGACCACCTTCGTTCTTGCCGGCCTCGATGCACTGGCCGCGACTCACGCCCGTTAACCATGTTCCATCTGTGCTGCCAGCCACATGAGCAGCAATCCCACGCATACGCCGACGGCGGGAACCGCTCGCTGATGGGACGCCAGCCTGGCCCAGACGCCGGGCAGGATGTCCGCCAGCGCAATGTAGAGCACGGCGCCCGATGCCGCGGCCAACGCCAACCCAAGACCGTTTGCGGATAGCGGCACGAGATGCATGGCCAGGGCGCCCGCTGGAACCCCCAAGGCCATCAGCACCGAGAGAACGAAGGCGCGCTGCGGCAAGTACCCGCCAGCCACCAGCACGCTGGCGCTGCTGAGCTCGCGTGGAATTTCATGCAGGGCTATCGCCAGCATGACGGCGACGCCCGCGGTTTCCCCACCGACAAAGGCCGCGGCCACGATGATGCCGTCAACGATGTGATGCAGGAAGTCGCCCGCCAGGTTCATTCGCGCAAAAGGCGTGTGCTGAGGTTCCGTTAGCGATGTCACAGCGGGTGCCCTACGAACCCAGCACTCGACGCCGACCAATGCCAGCGCGCCCGCCGCGAGCGCCAGCATGACGCGATCGAATGGCTGCCCTGTTTCCACAGCCTGTGGCAGGACATGCAGCAACGCGTCACCGACAAGCAGGCCCACGGCAAGCGACTGAAACCACACCAGCCATGAGGACAGCACAGCGCCCGGCAGCCAGACGACGAGGCGCGAAACAAGGGACGTGGCGCTTAAGAAGCAGGCAGCCATCAACAGGTCATACATAGGCGTAGTCACGGGTGCGCTCACTTGAAAGTCACTGACACGTCGACGGGAGCCGCGCCACGGCGTCGTGAATCTGCCGGGCAGCCGTATCCGCAAAATCTCCGCTCCCACAAAGTGCGACGACACGCCTGCGTGCGTCGGAGCGCAGACCCGCGCACTGCCACGGACGGGGAACATCGAGCGGCAGCACGGCGTACGCGACACCGTTGCACTCGTCGTTCGCACGTTCGGCAAGCGAGCGCCCCGCGAACTCGACCGGTGCAAACTGCAAGGATGGTTCGAAATAACTGTCGGGAAACGACGTGGCGTAGGTCTGGATGTTTATCCGCTGCCGGAAGGATCCGATCGACAGATCGGCGGGCCCCTCGCAAGGCATGCGAGCGGCCAGCTCGCGGATACCCGCCAGGAGCGCCGCACGGCTACCTGTATGTGGTCCGAGTATCCCCGTCAGTCCGACGAGCACCGGCAACCGGGCGCGTGCCGCCATGATGCCGAACTCGTGTGCATGAGCGGGGGCACAGCGGCCGTAAGCCGCCGCCACGGTAAGGAAGACCACGTCATTCGCCGCCTCCGGTGTCACGGAGAGCACAGGCCCGATAGCAGCCAGCGCTTCCCCGGCCGCCACAGTCGGCAGGACATCCCGGGGCATGCCAGACGCCTGCCGCGGCGGATGCGCCGGATGCGCCATGTCGTCATTCGCGCCGACGTGGTCGCCGTTATTCACTGTCCAGTTTTCGACAAGCACCGCCACCAGTGCGGTCAGTATGCCTGCGGTGAGAAGCAGGAAAGTCACCCTACTCGAATGCACGGCGAAGCCTGTCTTCATCAGTGTCGCTGTAGGTCTCCAGCGTGGCGTCGTCCATGGCATAAGCCGACGAAGCGAGCGCGTTCTCGGTAACCTGCGTGTGAAGCACGCCTTTCAGCGTCAAAGGATCATAGAGGCTTGGTGTGGGAATCCCGTGCGACAGGCGGACATGCACAAGCATGTTCGGAGGCGGCGGGGGCACATGGATGCACGCGCCGTAGAACGGCACGAAGAAGAACTCGACCATGTTCCCGGCGCTGTCCGATTCGAGTGGAACGACGTAACCCGCTAGTCGCACCTTCGCATGGTTGAGTGCCTCGACCGTATGCAGCGTGCCGACCTGCTTCATGCGCTGGTTGCCGACGTGGAGAACGGGCGGCGCATTCTCCAGCGCCTTGAAGTCCTCTGGAGGAACCATGCGTGTCCAGTCCAGATCCGAAAAGCCGTTCTCGTCTGGAAGACCCAGCAAATCGGATCCCGGCGCAGGAGCCGCTTTCGCCACACCGTGCGACATCGCGTAAGCATTGGCGGCGGCAATACCTGCCGCGCCAGCAGCGGCGCGCCGGGCGCGACCTGCGTCCGCTTCGGCCTGAGCCTGCGCAAGCGCACTCGTGGCACTGGACGCCGGCCCCTGTGCAACGTCACCCTCCGGAGTACCGGTACATCCGGCGAGGCATCCGGCCATCAAGAGCGCGGCGCTCACCCGGCCCAGCACGACGACGCGCTTCACAGACGTACCTGCAGGCCATCGACGAGTGAACGCCGGTAGGCGATCGAGCCGGGGATCGCCCCCGCGAGAACACCAAGGACGATGACGGCAACCAGCAGCCCCCACTCGGAGGACGACGGTGCCAACTCCAACACCAGGCCGGCATGGGCCAACAGGTAGTCGTGTCCGATGGCGACGATGCCAAACAGAAGCAGGCATCCCAGGGCGGCACCGAGTGTCGTCAGCAACGTGCTTTCGACGACAAGGAGCGCGAAGACAGTCCGCGCCGACGCACCGACCGCCCTGAGGATAGCCATCTCACGGCGGCGCTCGTTAAGCATGGCAAGGAGCGCTGTCAACATGCCGGACATACCGACCAGGACCACCATCGCGCTGACCGCGCGAAGAGCGCTCTCGGCTGTGCCGATCAGGTGCCAGAGCTCTCCGAGGGCGACGCCAGGCAGCACCGCCAGCAGCGCCTCATCGGGATACTCGTTGATGGCGCGCTGGACAGCAAAGGACGACAGGCGCGAGTTGAGGCCAACCAGACAGGCGGTGATGGCTGTCGGTGTCAGGTCCATGTGGCGAGTGCTTTCCGCACTCGTTTCCCTACCCGGCAAGCGCATGCCACCCCGCCAGTCGACGTGGATGGCTTCAATGGCCTCGAGGCTCACGGCAATCGTGGCGTCTACCGGCGTGCCCGTTGGCGCGAGAATGCCCTTGATGCGAAACGGCTTGTCCGCGTGAAGCGCTGTGGACAACCCGCCGAGGCCGTGGGCGAGCACGATGCTGTCGCCTACTTTGTAGTGCAGCTGGCGCGCCACCTCGGCGCCAACAACGGCATCGTATAAGTCCGAGAACTCCGAGCCCTGGACAAACGACAAGGCCTGTCTTGCCCCATAGCGGTAGTGGACGAAGAAATCCGTGGTCGTGCCGACGACGCGAAAGCCGTGGTGTGAATCGCCAAGGGATAGCGGTACGGTCCAGGACACCTCCGGCATCGCACGGATGTCCTGGTACGTCTTCCAGGTGATGTTGTTGGTCGCCTCTCCCACATGGAAGATCGCGTACAGCAACAGGTTTACCGGCCCCGAGCGGGCACCGACAACAAGGTCGGTGCCGGATACGGTGCTGGAAAATCCCCGACGGGCATCGACACGAACCCGCTCCACGCCCAGAAGAAGGAAAACGCTCAACGCTATGGTGACCACCGTCAGCAACACGCCGGTGCGACGCTGGCGAAGACTCTTCCATGCGAGCGACAAGAGGTTCACGGTCAGGCCACCATTTGCGAAGACGGATAATCGCCAAGAGCGGCGGCGCGATCGAAATGACGGGCCAGATTCATGTCGTGGCTCACGAAGATCACGCCGGTGCCGTGCCGTGTGCATTCGGCAAGAAGAAGGCGCAGGAAAGCGTCCCGGCTGTCGGTGTCGAGCGCGGAGGTGGGTTCGTCGGCGATGAGAAGTTGCGGGCCGCCAATGAGGGCCCGCGCAACCGCAACGCGTTGTTGTTGACCGACGCTCAGGCTTCCCGTGCGAGAGCGTTCAACCAGCTGCGCTACCAATCCAAGCGCATCGAGTAATCGAAGCGCCTCGGCACGTTGTGCCTGACGAGTAAGACCCGCGCGATGCGCACGCACCGGGGACCACGCACAACCGAGCAGGACATTTTCGACGGGACTGAGAAATGGCAGCAGGTTGAATTGCTGGAAGATGTAGCCGAGGTACTCCGCACGGAAGTGATCCCGCTGCGACGCCGAAAGGGTGGAAAGCGGAACGCCGAGCACCGTGACCTCTCCGCGGGTCGCCGTCATCACGCCTGCGAGCAAGCCAAGCAACGTACTCTTGCCGCTGCCGCTCGGCCCACAGAGAAACATGCGTTCGCCCGGTGCGACGCTGAAGTCGTCCATCGTCAACGTTGCGTCCGAGCCGGGCCATTTGAATTGCAGCCCTCTGCACGACACCAGGGGAACCTCGCCATAGGGAATCATGGAGACATGCTCACGTGCGTCGTGGACCGGTCGAGGATCTCCTGCGTCGCACCGTTTGCGGTGACGATATCGACGACCACGCGCTGCACCTCCGGAAAGGCCTCCGCAAGGCGAACCTCGAGCGCGTCGAGCTGCTCGGGCTGGTCACAGGCAAACCGGTAAGTCGCGTCGAGATCCGAGTGGCCGCCCGGCTTTGCGTTCGCGTCGAAGCCATCGGCGACGACCTTCGTCGTGGACTCCTTGCAGCCGGCCGCCTTCGCCGGCACGAGCCATTGGCCTTTCTTGAGGGTGTCCTCGGCATTCGCCAGCGCGCGCGTCTGCTCGGAGTTCGCAGGCGGATGCTCGAATCCCACGGCGTCATGGCCGGGGATACTGAGATCGACCTCCAGCGTCGGCCCCTCCAACGACACCTCGACTGTCGCCTGGCCATGAACGTGTGGGCCCAGGTGTCGCTGTTCCGCCGGCACGCTCCCTGCCATGAGTGCCAAGGCTGCCAGAGTCGAGAGCGTTCGTAATTTCATGCCGACTTCAATCACGTGGATGTTATAACATAACGTACACGAGACGCCCGGCTATGCGCTAGTCCCTTGGGCGATCAGTGTGTTTTCGCCTCTTCGTAGGTCTTCCCTGCTTCCATGGTCGTGACATACGGGCCAGACCAGTCACGCTCGAAAATGCGCGTCATCGTCGCCGCTGGGCCAGCGCCCCGAACGAATACGGATGCATCGACGGAGGTGTGGAAATAACTCGACTCCCAGTTCCCGGTACCGATAAAGGTGCTGCGATCGTCGACCACCGCGTACTTGGCATGTTCGACGCGCGCATAGGGAATGAACCCCGCAGGCGACGGTGGGACGCGGCTGAACTTGACCGTGATGTTCGGCATCAAGCCAAGGCTCTTGAGGTAGCCCTGCATCGGCTCATGAAGTGCCCAATCGGCCACGATGATGCGCACCTGGACACCACGTGCGGCAGCATCCCGCAGTGCCGTGTCGATCGGTGCCCACCAACCTTTCTCACCGTATCCCCGTAAAGCCGATAGCGTCATGACCTGTATGCGTACGATGTGTTGTGAGCTACCGATGAGATCGACCAGCGCAGGCTCCTCGGCGGTGACCCATTCGGGCATCAACGCGGCAGGACTGAACGCAGGAAAGACAATCAGGTTGCCTTCGCCCTGCGTATTCAGAATTTCGGGATCCGCGGCCGTGACCGGGGCAAAGGCGAGCGATGTGGCGGCGCGGTTGTCCGATATCGACGTGGCCGGCGTGCCCGCCAACTGCCAGTCGAAATCGAACGTGGCATCGAAGGTCTTGGCGAAGCGTCGATTGCGAATGCGGGCGCCGATTTCGTGGATATCGTTCAAGGCACGCCAGTCCCAGTTCTGACTGCCGACAAAGACATCAGCTTCGTCGACCACCATGTACTTGGCATGCAGCACACCGCCTGTCAGCGTTTTGACGGGCAGTACGCGGACTTCAAAGCCAGGCAAGCCGCGAAACCGGTCGATGCTCTCGTGGTTGTCCTTGAGGAACGTCTGGTCGACCAGGATGCGCACCTTGACGCCCGCGCGAGCACGCTCGACGAGTGCATCGAGTACGGGCGCCAACGGACCGCCGGGCTTGTCGGCAATGTAGAAGGCGGCGATGTCGATGCTGCGTGTCGCACCGCGAATCATCTCCAGCCAGACCGTCTGCGTACGACGGACGCCGCTCTCGCCGTAGATCGTGGCGTCGGGCACGCTCTCGACGATCTCAAAATCCTGTGGCGCGGGCACCCTCTCGCGAGCGCCGAGCGCACCCGGGGCTGACGCCAAGGCAGCCGCCGCGATGGCAACGAAGGTCATTAATCGGCGCACAGTCCACGCACGCAGCGACCGGGCGGGAATATCGGAGGGATAAGGGAAGGGTGTCATGGGCGTCCGCCTGGCTTAATTGTTACTAAGTAACATCTCTTTCTTACCGAACGGCGTCTACACCTATTCGAACGATAATCGTCGTCATGAAGAAGCGTCCCGTCCCTATCGCCCCCCATCACGGTAACGGCTTTGTCCGCGTCCGTGGCGCCCGCGAGCACAACCTCAAGAACATCGACGTCGCCGTGCCGCGCGACGCGCTGGTCGTTTTCTCGGGTGTCTCTGGCTCCGGCAAGTCCTCGCTGGCCTTCGGCACGCTGTACGCGGAGGCGCAGCGTCGGTACTTCGAGTCCGTGGCGCCGTACGCTCGCCGCCTGATCGATCAGGTCGGCGTGCCCGATGTGGACGAGATCGAAGGCCTGCCGCCCGCCGTGGCGCTGCAGCAACAGCGCGGTACACCGGGCACGCGCTCATCGGTCGGCAGCGTTACCACGCTTTCCAGCCTGGTACGCATGCTCTATTCGCGTGCAGGCAGCTACCCGGCGAAGCAGCCGATGCTGTTCGCCGAGGACTTCTCGCCGAACACGCCACAAGGTGCCTGCCCGAACTGCCACGGCCTCGGCCGTGTGTACGAGGTGACCGAGCAGACCATGGTGCCCGACCCATCGCTGACCATCCGCGAACGCGCCATCGCTTCCTGGCCGCCCGCGTGGCACGGACAGAACCTGCGCGACATCCTGGTCACTCTGGGGTACGACGTGGACGTCCCCTGGCGTGATCTGCCGAAGAAACAGCGCGACTGGATCCTCTTCACCGAGGAGCAACCGGTCGCGCCGGTATATGCCGGATTCACGCCCGCCGAGACACGCGCGGCACTGAAGCGCAAGACCGAACCGAGCTACATGGGGACCTACATGGGTGCCCGGCGCTACGTGCTGCACACCTTCGCGACCACGCAAAGCCCGTTGATGAAAAGACGCGTGTCGCGTTTCATGATCGGTAGCCTCTGCCCGGTCTGCGACGGCAAGCGGCTCAAGCGTGAGGCGCTATCGGTCACGTTCGCGGGCGTCGACATCGGCAGCTTGTCTGCGATGTCGTTCGATCGCCTGGTAGAGACGCTCCGTCCGGCGGCCGAGGGTCGTTTCGGTGAACCCGTCTCGGGCGGCAAGACGACGCAAAGTCGCGCCGCGGGCAAGCGCGATATCGCGCGCCGGGTGGCCGCAGGCGGCCTGGGGCACGAAGGCTCATCGGACGTGCGGCGCACGCCAAACCTCTCGGAAGAGAAACGTATCGCCGCGCAACGCATCGCCCAGGATCTCATCGCACGCATCGGCACGCTGCAGTCACTCGGACTTGGCTATCTCTCCATGGACCGCAGCAGCCCTACGCTTTCGCCCGGGGAACTGCAGCGCCTGCGCCTTGCCACACAGATACGCAGCAACCTGTTCGGCGTGGTGTATGTGCTCGACGAACCATCCGCCGGACTGCACCCTGCCGATGGTGAAGCGCTGTTCAACGCACTGGGGCAATTGAAGGCGTCCGGAAACTCGATCTTTGTCGTAGAACATGATCTAGACATGATGCGCCGCGCCGACTGGCTGGTCGATGTGGGTCCAGATGCCGGCGAGAAGGGTGGCGAGATTCTCTATAGCGGCCCACCGGCCGGACTGGCCAAGGTGGCCGCTTCGCACACCGCACGCTATTTGTTCGGCGGCGCCGGAGTAGCAAAACGCACGGTCCGCGAGTCACGCGGCTGGCTCGAGCTGCGCAACGTGACGCGCAACAACCTGCATCGCCTGACGGCACGTTTCCCACTTGGTGTCTTTACTTCGGTAACGGGCATTTCTGGCTCGGGCAAGTCGAGCCTGGTCAGCCAGGCGCTTGTGGAACTACTCGGCGAACACCTTGGCCACGAGCCGCGTGTGATCGAGGACGAGAACGACGACCTGGAACCCAGCGTCATCACCAGGACGACCGGCCACATCCATGCGGGTGCCGACGCCATCACCCGGCTCATCCAGGTCGACCAGAAACCGATTGGCCGTACGCCACGCTCGAATCTTGCGACGTACACGGGGTTGTTCGACCACGTGCGCAAGCTGTTCGCATCGACCAAAGCGGCAAAGTCGAAGCGTTACGACGCAGGCCGCTTCTCCTTCAACGTGGCCAAGGGTCGCTGCGAAACATGTGAGGGCGAAGGTTTCGTCAGCGTCGAGCTGCTGTTCATGCCAAGTGTCTATGCGCCCTGCCCGACCTGCCACGGCGCGCGCTACAACGAGCAGACCCTGGCCGTCCGCTGGAACGACAGGAACATCGCCGAGGTGCTCGGCATGACCGTGGATGAAGCCTGCGCGTTCTTCGCCGACGAAGCCAACGTATTGAAGTCGCTCCTTCTTCTTCGCGACATCGGCCTGGGCTACCTGCGTCTGGGCCAGCCGGCAACCGAGCTTTCCGGAGGCGAAGCCCAGCGCATCAAGCTGGCGACCGAACTGCAGCGCGCGCAGCGCGGGAGCAGCGTGTATGTCCTGGATGAGCCCACGACGGGCCTGCATCCTTCCGACGTCGACAAGCTCGTCGCGCAGTTGCAGGGCCTCGTCGACGCAGGCAATACCGTTATCGTCGTCGAGCACGAAATGCGCGTCGTAGCGGGTAGCGACTGGGTGATCGACGTGGGCCCGGGTGCGGGTGACCAGGGCGGAAGGATCGTCGCCGCCGGTACGCCTGAGGACGTCGCGCGTTCGAAAGAGAGCCGTACCGCGCCTTATCTTGCGGCCCTTCTTTAGGAGCCAGTCACGCCGGGACACCCCGGGGCCCAAGCGACGAAAAGCTCAGGGCCTCGGGGGCGGAGTCGCCACGTAAACGTTCACTTGCAGTTCGTTCACTTGATACGTTCTTACAACGGATTCGACAGCCCTGAAGTCGATTGTCAATTTTTCGGGAGAAACCCAGGTGACGCGAGGCTCGTCACGCATCATCGCGGGAACATACTCGAAAACCTCGATGCGCCTTGTTTCCCCGCGCTTCACCAGATAAAGAAGCACGGTATCCGAATGAGAAAGATCATCACAGAGGGTTTCTTCAGTATGGAGAACGTAGTCGCTAACGCCTGACGCCGCGACCTGCCGATCGTCGTGAACACAAGCCTGAAAGTTGGGATCGTCGTTCGAGCAGGCAGCGAGAGCCGCGCACCAACATACGACCAACCATCGATTCGCGGCCCTCGCGGCCCTGATGCAGACACGCATGGAGATTCAGTCGTGGGGCCGTTTGTTCAGGTGAACATCGACCTGCACTTCGTCGACCTTGTAGGTTTTCAGGATTGAATCGACCTCCTCGAAGTTGATCCTCAATTTTCCGGGCGACACCCAGGTAGCGTGAGGTCTATCGCGAAACGTCGACGGGATATATTCGAACACGGGGATCCGCCGTGTCTCGCCACGCTTGACCAGGTAAAGCAGTACCTCGTCCGAATGGGCCACTTCATCGCACCCGGTCTCATCCGAATGAAGCACATAATCGGAAGTGCCCGAAACCGGAACTTCAAGAACATTGTGGATGCAGTCATCGGAGGTCGGACTATCGTTCGAACACGCAGCGAGAACCACGCACCCGATTACAACGATGCATCGCAGTAAAACCTTTACCGATACCGTATTGACGTACATGCCTGCCCTAGTGTGCCCGGTTGAACTCTGCTGTGGTGACCGGGCGCCCAGTCGGGAAGTTACCCTCCTGAGCACTCTTCCAACCGCGCGTCCACCATTGCCGCTGCTCAGCTCGATCCCGGACGGCGTTCTTTGATTTCAAATATGCGTAAGTTGTGGCTATCTCGATAGTCTGGCTCAGCGAGTATCCTGCCCCGTTCATATAGACGCCGACGTTGAAGTTCGATGCCGGAGTGTACGCGAAGTAGAAGACGCCGCCCTTGCGCTGGACGTCGAGCGTCCCCCCTTGCGCAAGGGCCTTTGCCATCGACGTGATCGATGCATGACCAAGAAGGTTGTTCGCGTCTTGCCGGCCCACGGAATACACCGCATTGAAGTCATAGTCTCCAGGCGCCAGGAAGATCACATGATCGTATGTCTCGAAGGCATAAGCCCCGCCCGGAATGCCGTCTGAGCGTTCATAGCCAAGAGGGTGATTGCCGCTGGCTCCCGAAGTGACTGCGCCGTCGTGGCTATCGTTTGAATCAAACGCGCACACGTTGGCCGCGCTGGCGCACGGATCCGTCTCTCTTCCGTCACTATTCGTGTTTCGCCCATCAGGGTCGATATTCGTAACCGGATTTCCGTTCGCATAGACGAATCGGTTGGTTCGGAATACGCCGCCATTCGCAGGCGTTATCGGATCGACGCTAAGAAAGCGACCCGCGTCGGGATCGTAGTACCGAGCCTGCATGTAGATGAGCAGGCTGTCGGCGTCGAACACGTGCCCCGTATAGCCAGGCCCTGCGGTGGGTGAACCCGCCGCCTGCGCGCCATAAGGTTTGAAGTCCGCAGTGGCAATGATATTGCCCGACGCATCGGCCAACACAAGGGGCGTCCCCTGCATGTCGGAGTAGTAATAAGTCACCGTCGTGGTGGCGTTCGCGGTTGCGACAGAAACCGAGGACACGACAACAGCCAGGATAATCGAGCCGATTCCGCTAAGCCGACGTTTCGATGTGCGCAGGATGGTCCGCATCGTCGTCATCCTCCGAGCCCAGCCAGCCAATCGGTCTGGTACAAGCTCCAGGCGGAACACCCCGTCGCATTGCAGGCCTGCACCCGATACTCGACCAGGCCACTGGCTAGCGTCACCTGGCTGACCGACGTCACGTTCCCCCAGTTCGTAACCACAGGCAGATAAGGCGGATTCGTGTACTCGATGTTGTAGTAGGTCGCGTACGCCGAGGCATTCCACGTCAAGTGAATGTTCGGCCGCGCCGACCCGGTCTGCGTTAGCGTGAAGCCGGTGGGCGTAGCCGGGATCAGCGCGACGCTGACCGTTGTCGTTCCACTCCAGGGACCGCATCCCCCCGCGTTGCAAGCCTGGACCATGTACGCATAGGTGCCATTGACACGCCCGCTCGTCGACCAACTACTCGCGTTGGCGTATTGAACCCCGGTCCATCCCCCGCCATTGACGCTTTCCGCCAGATTGTAAGCGGTGGCGCCTGCGACACCCGTCCAGCTGATCGTCCACGCACCGCTGTTGCTCACCCCACCACCGGCGATCGACGGCGCGGATGCCGGCGGTACGGTGATAGCCACGGCACTGCTGCCGATGAATGCACTGCACCCGTTCGCGTTGCAGGCCTGCAACCGGTACACCGCGCTCGCCGTGACCCCCACGTTCACGCTCAGCGATGTCGCGCCACCGTGATAGACGGTGTTCCAGGGACCCCCGTTGAGGCTCTGCTCCAGTTCATAGACCGTGGCATACGCCGTTGCGGGCCAACTGACAGGAACGATTCCCGTGCTCGTCGATGGAACGCTGATGGACGAAGGCGCCGGCGGAATGTGTGCGATGACGACATTGGCCGACGTGGTGGCCGCGCTGCATCCGTTCGCACTGCACGCACTCACGCTATAGGAATAGGTGCCGTCGGCCGGATTGTTGACGGACATGGTAGTGCCGGCAATGTTGACCGGGGTTCCCCCGACGCCGTTGTACGTCTGCTTCACGCTGTAGACCGTCGCACGGGCGCTGGCAGTCCAGCTGACCGATATCGTGGCCAGGTTGCCAGACGCGGTCGCTGCCACCGAGGCCGACGGCAAGGGAGCCGTGATCGATGCCGGCACGATCGCATTGCCCGAGCCAGGCAGGAGCTGGTCGTCACTGCCGATGCGCGCAAGGCCGACGCCGACCACGTAAATGGGTTGGTTCCCATAGGTGATTCGCGTCGCATCGGTCAGGGCAACCGTGAAGCGGTAGGCGGCACCGCTACTGTGGCACGCCGTTGCGACCGCCGGCTCGCTGGCCACGTTCGCCGGGAAGGTCCCGAGAAGGGTCCCCGTACCTGCCGGGCCGCCCAGGTATACGCGAACAGAGAGCGAGTCGGGGAATCCATCCGAACAGGTCCACCCGGTCAGCGTGGCCGTTGCGGAGGTGGCATTGGACACGCCTTCGACATTGCCGATCACCTTGGAGGTAATCGTATCCGTCGACGCAACGAGTTTGCTGCCGAGGTAGAAATAGTCCTTGCCGTTACTGGTCGATGGATCGAATTGCCAGAGCAGCTGCCCTGCCCCGTTGTAAGCGTAGTAGGTGGGCGTTGCCCCCGATCCGGTCGGCGACTTCTTTACGCGGCGGCCGGCGGCGTCGTACGCGTAGCTATCCGTGCCCGCGATAGCCGTGAGCCGGTTGGCCAGGTCGAACGTCAACACCGCGCCGTCCTTCGATGTCGTGTTGCCGCGCAGGTCGTAGATGAACTGGTGTAACGTCGTCCCCGCGTTGGTTATCGAGTCCAGTTGATTGAGGGCGTTGTAGTTGTAGGTATTCGTGCCACCGCTGTTGGTGATACTGCGGATATTGTTGAGCGCATCGTAAGTGTAGGACTCGGTCCCCCACAGATTTCCGGCCGTCGCCTGCGTCAGGCGATTGATGTTGTCGTAGATCATGCTGCGCGACCGTTGGCCGCCGGCGACCTGGTCGGTGATTCCGGTGACGTTCGCATTGGGATCGTACGAAAGAGCCTCGCTCAAAGACGGCGCCGACAACGAGCCGTACCTGAATTGGCCGAGCAGATTACGGGCATTCTCCTGCGCGACATACGGCGTACCGTTGCCCAGGTTGAACGATGCCAGGCTGCCGTCCGGAGCGTAGCTGGCAGCAGAGGCGAACGCTCCCACCTGCGTGGGACGACCGAGCGCGTCCGGCGCGTAAGCAGCGCACTGGTTGTCCGGATACGTCGTGCTGGCCGGCGCCTGGTTGGCGTCGTAACCATAGCCGATCGACCAGACGTAACCCTCCACCTGCAGCTGTTCCTGCGTCAGGAGCCCCAGCTCATTGCGGCCGTACGTCCACGAGGTGATTCCCGACGTCGCCGCTGCCGGGTTACCCAATGGGTCATACGTGTAGGTCACCGCGTCGGTGTTCGAGCCCACCGGATATTGAATCGACAGAACGCGATTCATCTTGTCGTAAGTGCGCGTCGTTCCAGCGGCGGCAGCGACCTGGTCCTGTCCGCAGCCCGTCAGGTCCTGGGCAGCGCCGGCCACTTGCCACACGATATTGTTCGCATCGTCGTAAGCGAACACTTCACTGCCGCTCTCCGGCTCCGTGGTCCGGCAGAGGCGATGATAGCCGTCATACACCATGCTTTTGCTGACGGCGTTGCCGCCACCAGACTGCACGATCGAGGTCGGGCTTCCATAGACGTCACGTGCGATCTGCTGGGTGATGCCTTCCGGCGCCGTGACCAGGATCGGCTTGTCGTACGACGGCGTATCGAACGCCTGGTAAGCCGTAATGGTGGCAATGCCCCGCGCGTCCGTGACCTGTTTGGTCGCGTTGGCGAGGTAGGAGGTTGACGTGGTCAGGTTGCCGTTTTCGGAGGCCTGTACAGTCTGGTATGCCCGTCCGAGCGCATCGTAGTACGTCGTCACACCCGTCCAGCCCGTGCCGTTCCCGTTTACGAAGTCCGGATTCGCGCCGAGCGGATAGGAAACGAAGGTCTTCGCACTACGCCAGTCGAAGTCGGTCCGCGCCGAGGTTTCCAGGCCAAGGTCGCCCGCGCGATAGCTGCTTGCGAGGATCGGCCTGAGCATGGCGTCAAAGTAGGTGACCGACACCTTGCTGCCCTGGGTCACCGTCCGCCGCCAATGCGCGCCACCAATTCCCCGCTCATCGCCGACGTACTCATACACGATGTGCTGCGCGTTCCAGGTTCCCTGGTCGCCCGTGCACGTCAACGCGTGCCCTGCCGGATAGGTAATCGACGCCAACCGACCCATGGCGTCGTAGGTGTAGCTCGTCGTGTGTTGCGCCTGGTCCGTCAGCGATGCGACCTGGCCAAGATCGTCGACGGACACCGATTCCGATGTCCCGTCCGGAAATCCGATAGCCTGCGGGATGCCGCGCTTGTAGTTGCCAAGGGTCGTCGTATTGCCCTTGTTGTCCGCGAAGCTGGCCAGCTGGCCCTGACCATCGAACGCGTAGGTCATCAACGTTTGGCCAAACGCCTTGCGCGCCTGCAATGTCACGTTGGCGGCGTTATAGACGTTTTCGCTTTCGACCACGCCCGTGGCCGTGTTTACAACGGTTGTGGGAAGCCCGAGCGTCCAGTGCGGAAGGTCATTGAGATAGCCCGTCTGTTCCTGGAGCGTGCTGGCCGCCTGGAATGAGTTGTAGCGCGTGACAACAAGCGGCATGGCATAGGTATCGAACAGATCCACGTTCCATCGATACGTGTCTCCTTCTTCGACGATGTCCTTGCGAACCACGGGGATCCACTCTTGCAGCTGCGCGGCGTTGACCGGGAGTTGCCGCGACAAGCCCAGGGAAGCCGGCCATGGGCCACCCGTGGGCGATGCATAGGTCAGGATTTCCGACCGGAGTGGCGTGCCGCCCACCGCTCCGGCATACGCGTCCGTCCGCTGCAGCAAGGTCTCCGTGGCGTCGAACTGATTGCTGAACGTGTACCGGGTCGTATTGCCTGCGGGGTCCAGCATGTCCGTGTAAGTCGTGGTGACGCATCCGCCGCCGCACTGGTACGCCCACGACGGATTGCTGGGGGAATAGGTATACCTCCACGTTGCCGGTGTCACCCCGGTACCGGAGACAGACTTCGAGGTAATCGAGGTGGTCGCGTACACGGTAGGAAGGCGCCCCACCAGGATGGGGTTGTTGCAGGGCTCGTTGACGTTCGACCGAGACCGGATCATGGTCTGTGCGCCGAACGTACCGACCAGCCCGGAGGGATGCGTGATCGTCCCGGAACCTGATTGGGCGTAGTCGGGGAATGCGGTGAAGAGGCAGGTCCCCTTGTCACCGAACTCGAGGAGCGAATCGGAGTTGGTCGCCGGCAGGCCGCCGAGGTTGAAGCTCCAGGACGATCCATCGGGAAGCTGCACCGAGGTCAACCTCGGAATCGTCGGATCGCTGGAGTACGCATAGCTCCATGTTCGCGGCGCCGCGCTGTTCGGCTGGAGCACGATGGACGTGATGCGGAACGACGTATAGCTGGAGGACGGCGATTTCACCGGACCGGGATCTGCCGTGGGCACCTGCCACTGCGCCCAGTTGATCGTGACCTGACGACCATCGGAGGCCTGGATGGAGGTGAGGTTACCGTTGCCGTCGTATCCGTAATTGACCGTATTGCCGAAGCGATCGACCACCTTGGAGACCATGAACATCAGCGTGCGACGCTTCAGCGCCGCGCTGCCCGGAACCACGACCGCGTCGGCGCTGCGATAGGTCACCCAGTCCAGCCAGTATTTCGTGCCGTCGGGGGATACCGCGAGATAGCCCTCGCCGGGAACGCCATTTGCCGTCTGGGCAAGACAGCCCACCGCCCACTTCTCTTTCGTGATGATCGGGAAATTGATCGCGGCGCCATTGGCGTCCGTCATCTGGGGAGTGGTAGTGAATCCGCTGCGGGCCAGCAAGGTCTGCGCGCCCTCGCCCGGCATGACGAGTTGGTAGCCATGCCACCACGAATCCGCGTCATAGGTGGCCACTGTACCGGGCGATGAGACGAACATCGATGGCGCGGTATCGAAACTCGAGCAGCGTGTCGTGCCCTGATAATCGTCGAGAAGAAACCACTGCCAGGTCAGCACGCCCGCAACCGTGTTCTGCTCGGGTGCGGAGAGTGTTTCGATATGGGGAAGATCGAGCGACCAGTCGACAAACGCGTTCGCGTGAAACGGATGGAAGGCGACCGAGGGATTGATTTCGGGAATCGAGAAGCTTCGCGAAAGCGTAATCGCCGGCCCGATACCGTTTGCGCTGACATCCGTCTCGTTGAAGGACAGCGATCCGTCGTAAAGACCTATCCGTTCGCCGAAGGGGTTCTCCCCCAGGGGCGATACGTCATCCGTGACATGGATGCGCTTCTTGTATTCCTGCTCTGGCGTGACCGCCGATTGAGCGGAGACATTCAACCCTGAAAATGCGATCGCGCAGGCAAACAACGCCGACGCCCAGACCCGAGCAGACTTGCGCATGCTTCATCCCCTGTCCCCTCTCCCTGAGGGCGGCTGAACGTACGCCGGACTTTCCGGGCCGGTCAACGGGAATTTTTCCGAGGTAAGTTCTTGCGACTCCCGATCCCTTCGCGGCCGCTGAAATCATAGGGCGGTGGCCACGGGATGCACAGCGGATCGCAAGACTTTGCCTTCGGCGAGTGATCCGGCGCGGGCTTCAGCAGGAAATCCAACCCGAAGCCACAGACCGCCTTTACGTCGACTCGGCCCCAGGCGATGCCATGAGCAACGCTTCATGCTGGTTCAACGTCGGCGCGGCGAAGGGCTCGGGCGCGGGCGTGCGGCCGAAGTGAATCGGATGGTTCACCCCGCGGTACTGACCGACCACGGGATGATCGAATGTGGCGACGAGGCCTTCGGCGTTCACTTGTGGGTGATCGAACATATCTTCGATACGACGAGCGGCGGCACTGGGTACGGCGTCGCCAAAATGGGCTTCCCACTCGAGCGCACTGCGCGAGGCGAGCGCCGCGTGAAGCTTCGGCACGATTTCCTCATGGTGCTCGGCACGCTTGCGCACGGTATCAAATCGCGGATCGTCGTAGAGCGCGTGAAGTTCCGTGCGCTCGCACAGCGCCTTCCAGAAATGCGGCGTATTGGCCGAGATGTAGATGTAGCCTTCGCGCGTCGGATGAATACCGGTCACACCACCCGAGCGCATGTCGCGGCCGATATCCAGCGACTCGCCTTCGGCCCAGATCATCCGGGCCGACTGCATCGTCAACGCACTGCGCAACAGGGATACACCCACGTACTGGCCCATGCCGCTGCGCTCGCGCTCGTACAGCGCCGAAGAAACACCGGCGGCAAGCAGCGCGGCGGCGTAGTAGTCGACCACCGAGCCGAAGATCACTTCCGGCGGTCCGCCGCGCTTGCCCTGCAGTGTCGACATGCCGGTCATCGTCTGCAGTACCTGGTCGTAGCCGGCCTTGTCTTTCATCGGCCCCTGGTCACCGTAACCGGTGACGGCGCAATAGATCAGACGCGGATTGATCAGCGCGAGGCGGTCGTGGTCGATGCCGAGGCGCGCCGGCACGCTGGGGCGAAAGTTGTGCACCAGCACGTCGGCCTCGCGCACGAGGCGCAACAGCGCCGCGTGGTCCGACGGATTCTTCAGATCCAGCACGATACCGCGCTTGCTGCGGTTCACCCCGAGGAAGGCGCGACTCTCCGTAACCAGCGTCGATGGGTACTGGCGCAGGTTATCGCCGCCGGGGGGTTCGATCTTGATGACATCGGCGCCCTGGTCGGCCAACAAGGTGCAGCCGTAAGGCCCGGCGATATACGCGCTGAGGTCCAGCACGCGCACCCCGGCGAGTGGGCCCGAAGGTATGCGGGGGGGCGATGTCGGTGTTTCCATGCGTGCCTCGTTATCCACAGTGCCGTATTCCGTTTGCGTCCATTCACTTTGCCGGACACGGGGTGTGGGAAACACCCCGGCGCGATATGTTCTGGCAGCAGAAAAACTTGCTTGAATCTACAAGGAGTTTTCCGGTGCCAGCGGCAGCCAGGTAAGACGCCACGCACCATCGTGCCGCCCGCCTGTCGAAAAATAAGGGGTAAAGCGCAGCGGCGTGCGATAACCGGGATCCAGACGCAACACCGGCGGCTCTCCCTCCTCCCGTGGAAGAAGCGTAAGCCAGCCCGCCTGCGGCTCCTCTGGTAGTTTTACGGTCTCGCTGGTCTTGAAGCCGTCGATGAGGTCCGTGGCGAACACCAGTGGTCCGCAGGTGAGGCCGATGTAGTCGAAGTGCAGTACTTCCTGGTGAACGGCGCTACCGTCCGGCGCGCGCGACTCCTGGATGTTGCGGTTGGTGGCCCGGTGCAGGATTGGCTTTGCCGGAAACCGGGCGACGAGCACATCGCCTTCATGCCATTCACGGTCGACGACGGCGTACTGCCCGGGTGGCATCGTGACGCCCGCATCCTCGCCATTGACCGCCAGCGCCGCGCCCTCGGCCCAACTCGGAACCCGCACTCGAAGGGTGAAGCGCGCTGGTCGTTCGACGGAGACGGTGATGCGCACGTCATCCGGGTAGGGCCACGCGGTGGCCTGGGTCAGCAGCACGCGGCCCGGCCCTTCGAGCAAGGCGGCCGATTGGCCGGGACCGTATACGTTGATGTCGAGCGTTCGTGCATCCCGGGCGATCACCGCAAGGTCCGGCAGCTCCTCGACCGCCATCGAGCCGCTGGACTTGCAGCAGCGCCAGTACGTCGTATGCACCCGGCGGCCGTTGGGGAAGACGTAGTAGCACCAGTCCTCGCCATCGGGCGCTTGCGCGGCGAGCAGGTCGTTGTACGCGGAACGCTCGATCTCTTCGGCATAACGCGCCTCGCCGGTGATCTGAAGCAGCTCGCGATTGAGCTGGATCCACGCCAGCGTGGAGCAGGTTTCCACGTAGCCTTCCGGACTGAAGGCACCCGGCGCGTTGAACACTTCGCGCGAGCGATGCGCAACGCCGCCCCAGGGGCCGCCACCCAGTGTCAGATGGTGCTCGCGGATGCTACGCCATGCATGTTCGACGGCCTGTAAAAGATCCGGTTCACCGGTGACGCGGTGCAGTTTGGCGATACCCACCAGGTTCCAGGCCAGCTGATAAGCCTTGCCCGTGGCGATGAACGCGACATCCGTTCCGGCCAGGCACTGGTCGAGCAGGGCCAGGGGTGGATGCGCATTGGCCTGTTGAAGCACATGCCGGGCGAGATCGAGATAGCGTGGATCGCCCGTGGCCATGTGCAGATCCACCGCGGGATCGAGCAGCACCGTTGCCGACATGCCGAAGTGATTACCCAGATCGGTGATGTCGATGTCGCCCGCTGTGAGTGTATGCAGGCAGAGATCGCCGATGCGGCGCACCGCGTCGAGATAGCTTGCGCCACCGAACTGACGATGCACCTCCAACAGCCCTAGCATCAGGTACGCGTGCGTCCAGATATCCCAGGTACGCAAGCTCGGTTCGCCGTTCCAGCTGACCGGCTTCGGCGGGCGCGCGACCATGAAACGACGCTCCGGCGCATACGTGCCCAGATAGCCGTCGGCTTCCTGCACGGAAACCAGATAGTCCGCCACGCGCAGCACGCGACGGCGGAGCGACTCATCGCCACTGCGTGCGGCGGCACGCGATGCGGCCACCAGCCATTTGCCGGCGTGCTCACCGTACCAGTCGCCCTCCTCGTTCAACGCACGGCGCTCGGGCGCGAACAAAGCGATCGCCGGACTGTGTTCGTCGACGATGAAATGGGACAGGCGTCCCTGCAGGTTCGCCGCCAGTGCGGCCCCAAGCAGACCTTCGAATTGCGTGACAACCTTCATGTGGCATCGACCACGCAACGGAACCCGACGCAGCCGGAGCGATCCTTGCCCGGTGACATGAGCAGGTACTTACCGTGCCGATCCAGACGATAGGCCTGCGGAAAATACCAATGCGAGGTCTGCGGCTGGTAGTTGCTTCCGCCGCGTAGTACCGCGGCGCGCGTGTGGTCGTCGAGGAACTCGTCGGTCCACTGCCACACGTTGCCCACCAGGTCGAGCACGCCGAAGGGGCTGGCCGCCTGGGGAAAGGCATCGACATCCGCCGGAGCGCGCAGTTGGCGGCCGCGATTCACCGCGGGAACGAAGTCGTCGCGCCAGTCGTTACCCCACGGATAGCGACGCCCGTCGCTGCCCTGCGCGGCGTACTGCCATTCCCACTCGTGCGGCAGGCGCTTGCCGGCCCAGGCCGCATAAGCACGCGCGTCCTCGATCCCTACCCATGTCACCGGCTTGTTCTCCCAGCCGGCTGGAAGCTTGCCATCCACCCAGTGGCGCAGGAAGTTGTGCGTGTCGAGCGGACGCCAGTCCGTTTGGTCGAGGAACGCGGCGAACTGTGCATTGGTGACGGGCGTGCGATCGATGTGGAAGGACTCGACATGCATGTGCCGCCGGTGTCCGCGACGCGCGCTGCTCTCCCACGGGTACTGCACGTCATTGCCGTCCCAGGTCTGCCCTTCGATCTCGACGCCGCCCACCACGAAGTCGAACGGGCCCGCCGGAATGGTGAGCATGCCTTCGGGCGCCGTGGCAGCGCGCGCGGTCGCCGACACGGGACACATCGTTTGCGGCAGGCTTCGCCACGTCGCGGACAAGGAGGCCAGTGGCGTGGCGGACGCGTCGCGCATCCTCGCCAGGAAACCGTCGAGACCGTCGACAGAGGCGCCGGCAGCCAGTGCGACGACGGCACCGAAGCCACGGCCTTCCAGGGGGAAAGCCAGCACGGCCTTGCCCTCATGGAATCGCGGTGTGAGCTCCACGCCGTTCCAGGCGTCCACGTAGCGGATGCCTTCGACATGAGGTAGAGCCAGCTGGTCGCCGGCGATCACGTATTCCTGGCGATTCACCAGGGTCCAAAGCGTGTAGCCCTCCGCAGGGAAACGACTGGCGAACACGCCGGCCTGCAAGGTCCGCTCGTAAGGCCTCCAGTCCATGCTCACCATCGCCGGAGCGAACTGCCGTTCGATCGTGGCGATGCGGCGTAGCGACTCCGCATCGCGCGGCGTGAGCCCGTTCCAGATGCCCCACACGTTTTCCCAGGCGTTGTAGCCGATGCCGTTGAAGAAGATGTACTGCAGATCGTGGTTGCGGTCGCGTCCCCAACGGTTCTCGTAGTTGATCATGTGACGCGGCTCGAGCCACTTGAACTTCGCCACGGGAGGAATGACCTCGTTCGGCGCCTTCTTGCCCCAGCTTTGTACGTTCCAGATCAGCTGCTCCTCGGCGCTGATGGTGGACTCCGGCTGCAGCACCACGGGATGTCCCGCCGCGTCGCAGGCGTCGAAGAACGCGCGTGGCACGCCGTTGTAGGTATCGCCGTTGACGCCGTCCGCACCCACCGCCGCGACCAGGCTGGCCATCGCGTCCCAGTCGCTGTCTTCCGCCGGCCGCGTACCGTTATCCCAGGGCATCGTGGGCAGGAAGACGCGGACACCACGCCGGTGAAAGTCATCCACGGCGACGCGCAGTCCGTCCAGACCGCCGGGCAGGTCGAACGCGAGATCGGTCTTGTTGCGATCGTCGATCCCGATGTTGGGGTAGACGAACCAGATCAGCACGCTGTCGATGCCGCCGAAGCGCGCCTCGAGATCGTCCAGGTAGCGATCGACGGTGTAGCGCCCCGCCACCGGGTCGTAGAAGTAGCGATCTTCCACCATCATCTGCGCGTGGACAAAGTTGCGCTGGGCCCACTGGAGCTCGGGTCGACGATAGTTGGCGTCGTCGTAGCCGATGCGTGTGAGGTGTTCACGACGCCAGTCGCGTAGCTCGCGCACCCAGTCGTCGGCACTGCCGTCTACGTCCATCTTCCAGTGGCCGATCTCGGCAAAGGGCCAGCCAGGGGCTTTACCCGGCGTCGGCAGATAGCGACCGGTGGTTACGTGGGAGAACTTGAACTCGTGGGTCACCCGAGCCGTTTCGTCGTGCTCGTCAGGGGACTGGGTCATGGCGGGAAACCTGGGGGTCATGGGAGAGCATGGTAGACGAGGTCATAGAACGGACGCGCGAGGCGCGGAAGGTCCTTGCGGCCATCGTCGCGAGGCAGGTGCTGGAGCATCAGGATGGCGACCAGATGCTTATGCGGATCGATCGTATACGTGGTGGAAGCGGCGCCAGACCAACCGTACTGCCCGACCGAGCCGAGCTGGCCGCGGCGGGCGGGGTCGATCACGACGTAACCGCCGATACCGAAACCCTCGCCGGCATTGAACTGGGTTACCGGCGGGTCGAGCATGCCGAGGTGGTTGCGCATCATCCCTTCGACGGTCTTGCGCGCAAGCAACGCATGGCCATCGTAACGGCCACCATCGAGCAGCATCTGAGCGAAGTGCGCGTAGTCGTCGGCCGTGGAATAGAGGCCGCCTGCCCCGCTCGTATAGCGATTCAGCGGCTCGCCCGGCTGAACGGCGCTCGGGCCATCGGCGATCACCAGCCGACCATCGTCCGTCATGCGGGTGATGTCGACCACGCGACCGCGACGATCGGCAGGCACGCTGAAACCCGTATCGTGCATGCCTAACGGCGTGAAAATCCGCTCTTTCAGAAAGTCGGGGAACGGTCGCTTCGAAACGACTTCGACGACGCGCGCTACCAGTTCGAGCGAGGCGCCGTCGTAACCGAAACGAGTACCAGGGTCAGCGGCCAGGGGCACGCGGCTCATTCGTTCGGCAAAGCCTCCCAAGTCGTCGGCGCCGTGGGGATCGATGCGCTCCATCACCTTGACGGCCTCGCGATCTCCCTCCAGGCCCGCCGGGTAACCCGAGGTGTGCGTGAGCAGATCATGCAGGGTGGGCTTGCGAGATGCCGGTCGCAGGATCGGTGCCGCGGCCGTGCCACCCGTCATCACTTGCGGATGTTCGAAGCCAGGCAGCAGCTCGGCCAACGGGGTGTCCAGCGACACCTTGCCCTCCTCCACCAGCATCATGACAGCCACCGAGGTAACGGTCTTGGTCATCGAGTAGATGCGGAAGATGGCGTCGCGCCGCATGGGCCGCTTGCGTGCGAGATCTTCGTAGCCGTACGTGCCCACGTCGACGACGTGCCCATCCTGGACGATCAGCGTGACGCCGCCGAGATAGCCATTCGTCCCCGTAGCGTCGCGCATGAACCCGTGCAGATGGTTCAACCTGTCGCTCGGCCACGCGCCTGCCGCGATGGCCGCCGAGGCACACAACAGGAGACCCAGGCACAGCGAAGCCGCGCGCGTGGCGCGGCTTCGCCAGATCGATCGCACCGTCACAGCGTGATCGTATAGGTCAGCGAGGTGACACGGCCACGGCCCGACCAGTAGTTCTGGTAGCCCGCCAGCTGCGACCAGCTGAGGATGTACTGCTTGTCGAGCAGGTTCTCCACGCCGAGCGACAGCTTGCCATAGCGTTCCAGATCGTAGTTCACGCCCAGATCGAACAAGGTGTATCCGTGCGTGCGCTCGCTGTAGCTGAAGGTGGCACCGTCATAGTCGCGCGTGTCGTTACCCGACACATGCCGGCCGAACAACGACGTGGCGCCAAGCGTGGCATCGCCATGCGCCGAGTAGTTCCAGGTGACGGCATAAGCGAGCTTGTCCGGGTTGATGTCGAGCACACCAAGCGGCTTCTTCAACGCACCCGCGCCATAGTTGCCGGCCGGATCTGCCGACCAGAATGCCGTCTTGCCAGTGATGTGCGAATAGATCGCGGTCGCCTTCCAGTCCTGGTTGAAGCGCCACTCACCGGTCAGCTCGGTACCCTCGATTCGTACGGGGGCACGTGACAGGATGAAGTCGCTCGTGTTCGGATCGATCGCCAGGGACGATCCGAACGGCGACTTCGAAATGTAGTGCGTGGCACCGAAGGCGCCCCGGTCACCACGCCAGTTGAAGCCGAATTCGTTGTTCTTGTAGATGATCGCGTTGAGGTCGCTGATCCTGCTCACCGACTGGCCCGGCACGCTGATGTTACGCAGCGGGATACCGATATTGGGTAGCGTGAAGCCTTCGCTGTAGGAAGCGAAGGCGGACCACTCGTCATTGAAGCGCCAGATGCCGCCGATATTGCGCAGGTTTTCCTTGTACGACAGCTTGCCGCCCTGCACGAACACACGGTTGCGATAGTACGTGGTGGTGTAGCTGTCGACGGTGAGGCGATCGCTCTCGCGACGGTAACCGCCGCTGATGGTGAAAGGACCGATGTCGTACGACAGCTGGGCGTACGGCGCGACGCTGTTGTAGATCATCGGCGGCACCCAGAGCCGGTCGGTCAGCGCCAGGCGCTGCTGCGCCTCGTCGCGGGCCACGTCCACGCCCGTATGCAATTCCAGGCCGGTGACCAGGAAGTCAGGCCTCGTCCACGAGGTACGGATGCCGCGCTTCTTGGCGGTGATCTCGGACTGATCGAACAGGGTATTCAGCGGAGCGATCAGCGGATCCTGCTTGTCTTCGGTGTTCTCCGGCAGGTAACGCATGGCCTGGTCGGCCTTGTACACGTTGATATCGAGCGCGCCACCGAACAGGTTCTTGTTGGTGTATTCGGCGCTGTACTGCTTGAAGTCGTTGAACGCGTCCCGCGAACCGTCGATGTGACCCCGCTCGGAGGTATTCGTGCGCGGCGTCGCGCACGGCGGATCGTCCGTCGGACCGCGACAGCCGAGCACCTGGATGTAGTCGCCCTTGCCGGTGATCTTGAACTTGCTGAAGGTCGCCTGGATACGTTGGTCGTCACCCTCGCCGAAGTTGTAGCCGAGCTTGGCGAACAGATTGCTCGAGGTGGAATCGGCCAGCGAACCTGAGGTGTTCAAGCCGATGCGACGCCCGTTGCCGTCATAGGTCATGCCGCGGTCGATGTACGAACCGGCAAGCAGCACGTCGTAGCTGGCTTCCTTGCGGGCGAAGGTCACGCCGGTCTTCCAGCTGCCGCTGTCCGATTTGCCTTGTGTCTGGTAGCGCGTGGTGATGGTGGTCTCGTTACCTTCCTTGGTCGGCGTCTTCGAGAGGTAATTGATGATGCCACCCGCCGCGCCGATGCCTTCCGACGCCGACGGGCCGTTGATCACTTCGATGCGGCCGACGATGCCCATATCGGTAAATGTCCCGTTGCGGGTACCTTCGCGCAGCGGCGAGCCCTGGGGCACACCGTCGAACAGGCGCAGCGGAATACGCCCACGAAGGGTTTCGCCGGTATTGCTCATGGCCTGGGAGGATTCCGCATAGCCCGGCACCGAGCGCGCCAGCACGGCCGTCGCGTCTTCGGTCACCAGTAGCGTGTGCGCGATCTCTTCCTTGTTGACCACCGTGATGGCGCCGGGAATCTCATCGATCGCCTTGGGCGTTCGCACACCCGTAACGACCACCTGGTCGAGGTTCACCGGCTGGTCGTTGTTCTTGTCGTCTTTTTTCTTGGCGGCCTTCGGCGCGTTTGGCGCGTCGGTCTGCGAAGCGGCGTCCTGTGCATGGGCGCTGGTTGCGAAGAAGGAGACCAGCAGGATGCTGCCGATCGCGGCGGAAAGTGGTTTGATCATATCGGGTCCGTGTTGCCGTTGGATCGATCGCCCAAGCGGGCGGGTGCGGCGTGCCCCCTGTGACGGCGCGCCCGGGCAAGAAACTGTCTGCTGCGTTGGCGACGCCCTCCCCGGCGCGCCACTGACCTTCGTCTCGGTGATGGTGAGCCTATGCGCTTAGCGCATGGCAAGAAACCGAGGGCGGGTATGTTCAGAGACTAGTTTTTGTTGCTTACGAACCAAGGAAAACTATGCGGCGACGCAACATGCACGACACATTCGCGGTCACCGCGACTGCATCGCCGCCATCGCCTTGCGGCTCTCCTGGAGCAGCACGGTGACCAACCGTACGCGCACACTGGAGCGCGACCAGACGATGCCGATGCGACGTGGTTCCGACGGGTTTGGTAGCGGCATGCGCACCAGGTCCAGGCCTTCGGGCCAGGGCTTTGCCCAGTCCGGCACCAGCGAGACGCCGAGACCGCGGTCGACCATCACGGCGATCGCATTGAGTGCATTGAGCTCGAAGCGCTCGCGCGGCACGATGCCGTTCGCACGCAGGTAATCGTCGGCTTGGCGGCCGCCCCACTGATTGCGGTCGTAGCGGATGAGAGGCTCGGTGGCGAGCAGTTCGTGCGGATCACGTCCGGCCAGTGCACGTGGCGCGAGCACGATCAGCGGCTCCTCCCGAAGCAGCTGCCACTCACAGGTCTTCGGCAAGGGAAATGGTGCCTGCAGCACCACCGCGGCATCGAGGTCGCCCTTCTCCACATCGTTGTACAGGTCCACCGAGTAGCCCGGCTTGATGAACACGTTGATGCGCGGGAAGGTCTCGACCATGCGTGCAAGCACATCGGGAAGCATGCCCGCCAGGGCCGTGGGACAGGCGCCGAGCCTGAGCTCGCCGGACACGCCACTCTCGTTGGCGACACTGCGCAGGTCCGCGACGTTGCGCAGTACGTCGCGCGAACGCTGCAGGATGCGCGAGCCTTCTTCGGTGACGCTCACCGTGCGGCCGACGCGCGCGATCAGGGTCGCGCCAATCTCGCGTTCCAGCGTGCGGATTTGCTGCGCCACAGCAGCGGGCGTGATATTCAGCAATCGCGCCGCCGCGGCCATCGACCCATGGTCGGCAACGGTGATGAAGGTATTGAGGAACTGGGTTTCCACGTCATCTCACTGCGGTCGGCGGGTGAGCGCCATGGTAGGTCATTCGCCGTCGCGATCGCGATGGATCGTCAGGCCGCGCAGCGACCGCGTCGGCGCAGGGAAGAACAGGCTGGCGATATAGCCGATCACGATGCAAAGGCAGATCGAGATCGCGAGGTAGAAATAGGGATGGACCAGCTTGAAGACCCAGGCGATGAAGGTCAGTGCCGTACTCGACGCGATACCGATCGCCACGCCGGGCGAGTTAGCCCGGCGGGTGAACATGCCCAACGTATAGGCACCGGCGAAACCTCCGCCGAGCAAGCCGGCCAGTTCGATCGACACATCGAACAGCGAGTGCACATCGAACCGCGACAGCAGCAGGGCCAGGCCGATACCGACCAGTCCGACGACGACCGTCGTCACCTCGGCGAAGATCACGCTCTGTTTAGGCGTGCGGTTCTTCACCAGCCGATCGTAGAAGTCCACGGAAACCAGCGTGGCTACACTGTTCATGATGCCGGACAGCGTGGCCATCGCCGCGGCGAAGATGCCCGCGACGATAAGACCGGTCACGCCCATCGGTAGCTCGGCCGCAATGAAGAGCGGGAACGTGGCGTCGATCGGCAGCATCGGGTTCATCCGCTCCGGATGCGCCTTGTAGAACACGAACAGCGCCGTGCCGATCATGTAGAAGACCAGGCCACCCGGAATCATGATCGCCGCGAAGGCCCAGATCGACCGACCCGCCTCCTTGGCCGATGGGGTGGACAAGGTGCGTTGCATCAGCACCTGGTCCTTCGGAAAGGTCAGCACCACATCGAACAGCACGAGGAAAAGAAAGCCCCAGACCGTCGCCTTGGTCAGATCGAAACTGAAATCCAGCAAGTGCATCTTGCGATCGGCCATGGCCGTGCCAAGGAACTCACCGAAGCCGCCGTGCAAATGCCAGATGATGAAGCCGATGGCGAAAATCGCACCGCCCATCTTGACGATCACCTGCACCACATCCGTCCAGATCACCGCCTTCATCCCGCCCATGGCGGTGTAGATGATGGTGAAGCCACCCATCAGGACCACGCTCAGCGTCGTGCTGATACCGGTGATCGTGGCGATGGCGAGCGCCGGCAGGAACAGGATCACGCTCATGCGGCTGCCGAGCTGCGTGAGGATGGCCAGGGCGCTGGCGATCATGCGGATAGCGGGGTGGAACCGGGTTTCCAGGTACGAGAACACCGACATCAGATCCAGCCGGCGTAGCAGCGGAACGATCCACACGGCGACGAACATCAGTCCAAACACGGCGATCAGGTTGTTCGTCATGTACTGCCAGTTGCTCTCGAAGGCCTTCGCTGGAATGGCGATGAAGCTGATCGAGCTGGTGTTCGCCGCATACAGGCTCACACCCGCCGCCCAGAACGGAATGCTGCGACCGCCGACGAAGAAGTTCGCGGTCGAGTTGCGTTTCTCACGCAGGTAGAAATACAGGCCGATGCCGATCATGCCGCCGAGGTAGACGACGATCACCAGCCAGTCGAGCCAGCGCAGGAGCAATTTGCTCGACTGTACCTGGGCCGATGCAACCAACGTCTTCGCGCCATCGGTCGACGACCAGACGAAGCCGTCTTTCCAGATCGCGGCTGACGTCACCCTTGTGAACTGGACACCCGGCAGCACAGCCCAGGCGCGCGTCACCACCTGGAAGGTCATGGCGCGGGCCGAGGTGGCATCGCCGACGAGATAGGCCACGTTCGCCTGTCCCATCGGACGTGCCATGCCCGGGAGAATGGGCGACGGCGCGGTGGCGCGCTCGCTCCACCCGCCGTCGGGCAGCCAGCGCCAGACTGACGTGCCGATGGTTGCGAAGACGCCTGCGCCCTGGACGACGAGCGTCGACGGTGCGGCACCGGACGGAAGGTCGGCCTGTTTCGCCCAGGCAGGCTGGACGGCGCCGGGCTCGATGCGCAGTAGCGTCGATGCGCCGTTTTCGATACCAGCGACGTAGACGGCGGTGTCGGTCGACGCGGCGCGCGCACCGACGATGGGAGCGGGAAAGGACGGCAAAGGCGTCAGCACCAGACCCGCCGCATCCAGCGACAGGCGCGCGACGGAGGTGGCCGCCGCGTCGTCCCCCAGCAAGGCGTAGCCGCGCGACGCATCGCCGAACAATGCCGACAATGCTTTAGGCGCAGCGCCCCCGGACCAGGCAAGCGAGCGCCAGCTGCCCTGCCCTTCGTCGAGAACCCAGGCGCGGTCATCGACTACGGCGACGAGCCGCCCATCCACGTTCGCGAAGCCATGCATCGTTCCCACCGTGGGCAGCGCGGGTAGCACGTTGCCGCGTAGTGGAGTGAGCGCGTCAGCTTGGGCTACGCCCGAGGCAAGCAGGCAAAGGACCAACAAGGTGAGGCAAGCACGGAGGGTGAGGCGCATCGTCGGCAGACGCATCATCCTGCGGATGCCAGCAGCGCCTGCGCGCGCTTGAGGAACGGCAGGTCGACCATCCGGCCGTCGACCACGAACGCGCCGTGACCCGCATTCGCCGCCTCGATCGACGCGGCGACAATGCGACGGGCCACTGCAATCTCCTCGGCCGATGGCGCAAACACCGCATTCGCCACGGCCACCTGCCGCGGATGGATGCAACTCTTGCCGACGAAACCGAGCCGACGCGCCATGCGCGCTTCGGCCTCATAGCCCGCCACGTCATCGATCGCGGCAAAGGCGGCGTCAACCGCAAATACGCCAGCCGCCGCCGACGCCATTTTCACCGCGAACATCGCGGCGTGGACGGCCGCCACGTCGCTGCGGTCGATACCGTGTGGCTCGAAAAGATCCGCCAGGCCCAGCTGCAGACCGGCGACCCGGGGATGCGCCGCGGCGATCGCGGCGGCCTGATCCAGCGCCCTGGGCGTTTCGATGTTGACCAACAGGCCGACCGACCCATCCAGCCCGCGCTCTTCCTCTATGTGCTCCAACGTCGCGATGACGGCAAGCAAGGCCTCGGGCGAGTCCACCTTGGGCACGTTGAGCAGGGTGAGCCCCGGCGCCACGACGGCGGCGAGGTCGTCCTCGAACCATTCGGTATCAGGCGCATTCACCCGCACGATGATGAGCTTGGCAGCGTCGCGGACGGCGTTCGAGGCGACGAAGGCGGCCACGTCCGCCCGGGCCCCGGCCTTCACCGCGGCAGGCACGGAATCTTCGAGATCGAACGACAACGCATCGGCCGGACCGGCCAGCGCCTTGGCGAACAGTTCCGGACGCCCCCCGGGCACGAACAACTTGCTGCGCATACCTTCCCCCGCCACCCATGGCGCACCGATAGTCGGGGATTCTGGCCCATCGCACCGAAGCAATCGAGCCAGGACCCCACGTTCAATCGATACTTTTCCTATGGTCCCGGGTAGCCCCGCACTCATGCATGCTCTTGTAGGAGCCGGCTGCGCCGGCGAACCCTCAGGCTGTCGGCTACACGAATGAGGCTATGCGGTTGGTTCATAATCGTGAACCTCCCTTCGATATAATCCCGGCCTCGCGCCCAGCCCATGAGGTATTCGTCCGATGCGCCAGTGATGCCCCGTCTTAAGTGACGGCAAGACTCGCCAAGCCCCTGCCCGCAGGGGGAGTTCTTTGCATCCCTGGAAATACGCATGACGATTCCAAGCCTGTCCCTGCAGGGGGTTTCCTGCCAGCTGCCCGATGGGCGCCTGCTCTTCTCCGAACTCGACGAAACCTTCGACCTGCGGCGCACTGGCCTGGTCGGTCGTAACGGTGTCGGCAAGAGCGTGCTCGCGCGACTGCTGGCTGGACTGTGGCCGCCGACATCGGGCCGGTTGCTCGTCCACGGTACGACGCACTACCTCGCCCAGGAACCGCGCCGCGACGCAGGATCGACGGTTGCCGCGGTCGCAGGCGTGGCGCCGATTCTGGAAGCGCTCGCGCGCATCGAATCCGGGAGCGTGGAGCCGGCCGATTACGACACCGTCGGTTCACGCTGGACCATTCGCCAGGACCTCGGGCAGGCCCTGCAAGCACAAGGCCTCGACCATCTCGACGCTTACACGCCGACGCGACAGCTGAGCGGCGGCGAAGTAGCGCGCGTCGCCTTCGCGGGCGCCCTCCTGAGCGAGGCGGACTTCCTCATCCTGGACGAGCCGAGCAATCATCTGGATCGCGACGCGCGCCGTTCGCTGATCGATCAGCTGCAACGCTGGCCGAAAGGGTTGATCGTGATAAGTCACGATCGCGAGCTTTTGCGGCAGATGGAACGCATCGTCGAGCTATCGCCCTTCGGCTTGCGCTCGTACGGTGGCAATTACGACCTGTATGCCATGCGCAGCGAACAGGAGCGGGCCGATGCGGAACGCGAGCTCGAGCAGCGCAAGGCAGAACGTCGTCGTGACGAACGCTCCCTGCGCGACCAGCGCGAACGCACCGAGCGTCGCCAGGCACGCGGGAACCGCGGCGCGCGCGATACCAACCAGGCGCCGATCCTGCTGGGCCGGCAGAAGGAACGCAGCGAGACCACGGCGGGGCGCCTCCGCGAGCGACAGGAGGAGCAACGCCAGATGCTGAGCGAGCGCGTGCGCGAGGCCGCGCAACGCGTTGACGACCGGGCGATGCCCGTCCTGCGCAGCACGCATCACTCCCCCGGTCCGCACCGCATCGCGAGCCTCGAAGGCGTGCGGCTCGCGCATGGGCACAAGACGAAGGCGAGTCTGGATCTGTCGGTCACCGCCGGCCAACGCATCGGCGTGACCGGTCCCAATGGCTCGGGCAAGTCGACCTTGCTTCGCACGCTGGCGGGAACGCTCGCACCGTTGGACGGGGATCGTTATGCCTGGGCGCCGGTCGCCTATCTCGACCAGCAGTTGATCGACGTCGATCCTGCGCGATCCGCGCTCGAGCTGATGCGCGATGCGAACAGGGATCTGGAGGAGAGCGACATTCGCACCCGCCTCGCCCAGATCGGCCTCGATGCCCGGGCGGCCGCTCTGCCCTCGGGCCAGCTCAGCGGAGGCCAACGCCTCGCCATCGGACTGGCCATGGCCATCTACGCCAATCCTCCGGCGAGGCTTCTTCTGCTCGACGAGCCTGGCAATCACCTGGACCTACCCGCACTGCGGGCGCTCGAGAATATGCTCAGCACCTACGAGGGAGCCCTGGTCGTCGTATCGCACGACGAGGTCTTCCTCGAGCGGATCGGCCTGACCGAGCGCCTCGAAGCGACAGCAACGGGATGGAAGCGATCGCCCTGCTAGCCGCCACCGTCATGGAGGTCGACGACGTCGCGAACGCTGTACACATCGATCGCGTACGGCGACTGCGCGTCGCCCGTCGAGCGGAACCGGCCAGACACGGTCGCGTTCGCGTGGGCACCATTGGATGCTACGGCCCGCTTGAACGACGTGATGTCGCGCTTGCGGCTGCTGCTGTCGTCGATGGTGAGGCTCACGCTGCCCTTGCACTGCTCATCGGAGAGCGTCGTCACCTTGCCGGCGGACGACGCCACGCCGCGTACGGTCACCGTCGTGCCGATATAACGGGCGGCGGTCCCGATCACGGTGCAGAGCGTATCCGGCGGCGTCTCATCCGCCGAACGGGCCGCGGCGGGACCTGCGGCGAGTGCCATAACCAGGGCGAACGTCGTCGCCCGACAGATCGATTTTGTATACATAGGTGTTCCCCCTTGTTACCCGGCCCCAGGACGGGCCGTGCCGAATGGACGGCTAAACGCAGGACACCGCGTTTGCGGCGTCGCGTCAATAAGAAAAATGGGCAGTAAACTCCCGGTCTTTGCCGTTTCCGCAGGAGTGACCCTTGGACGAGCGCGCCCGACTGGGACTGGGAATCGGCTTCGGCGTGGCCGCGGGTGCCCTGTGGGGACTGGTCTTCCTGGCGCCCGAGTTAGCCAGGGACTTCACGGCCCTGCAGCTGGCCGCCGGCCGCTACCTCGTCTACGGCCTCATCTCGGCGGGCCTTCTGGTGCCCCGTTGGCGGCCCCTGAGGGTCTGGCTGAAAGGCACCCACTGGCGTGGGTTGATCGGCCTGAGCCTGCTGGGAAACATCCTCTACTACGTGCTCCTGGCCAGCGCCGTGCAGTGGGGAGGCGTGGCCATGACCTCGCTGGTGATCGGTTTCCTGCCCGTCGCAGTCACCCTGGTGGGAAGCCGCGCGGCTGGTGCCGTCCCTCTACGCCGACTGGCTCCCTCGCTGTGGCTGAGCGCCCTGGCGATCGGCTGCATCGCGTGGCAGGCGATGGCCGGCACGCACGTCCAGAATCAACCCCACCGGCTGGCCGGATTGCTCTGCGCCATCGGTGCGCTCGCTGCCTGGACCGCGTATGCCGTGATCAACGCGCGCTGGCTTGCCCGCCTGCACCATGTCTCCGCCCATGACTGGAACCTGCTGACCGGCGTGGTCACCGGTGCCCTGGCCTTGCTCCTTGTCCCGGCGGCCGTGCTTACCGATACCGCCACGCATGGTGGCGAGGCATGGGTTCGCTTCGCGGCTATCAGCACCGGCATCGCCGTCTTCGCATCCATCCTGGGCAACGGCCTGTGGAACCGGATGAGTCGCCTGCTGCCGCTCACCCTGGTCGGACAGATGATCCTGTTCGAGACGCTGTTCGCCCTGCTCTACGGCTTTCTGTGGGAACGGCGACTACCGACTCCGGTCGAGTTGCTCGCCGTGGTCGCGCTGGTCACCAGCGTGCTGCTCTGCGTGCGCGTCCACCGGCCACGCACGGTGTGAGCTTTCAGGCCTTGCCCGCAGCGATGTTCACGCTAATGGCGATGATGAAGACGTTGAAGAAGAAGGCGATCGCGCTGTGCATCAGGCCGATGCGACGAAGATAACGCGTGGTGATCTGCACGTCGGAGACCTGGAAGGTCATGCCGATGGTGAAGGAGAAGTACGCGAAGTCCCAGTAGTCCGGATCCTCGTCACCCGGGAAATCGAGGCCTTTGTGCTTTGCGCCGAAGTCACCGTAGTAGCCGTGTGCGTAGTGCAAGGCGAACAACGTGTTCATGAACATCCATGACAGGATGATCGTGGTCGCCGCGACGGCGATTGCGAAGGCGCCGCCCTTGCTGCCCGAATTGAGCTCGGTGGTGACCGCGATGAGCACGATGGCCGAGAGTGCGACGCCACTGAGCAAGGTGGTCCAGCGGCCGGAATCTTGTGCGCGCGCCTGCCGTCGCATGGTTGCCTGGGTCGCCCCAAGAAAGATGCGCAGGATCATCAACAGGTAGGCCAGTGCGCCGATGTCGAAGCCGAGCAGAAGCGCCACGCTGCGCTGCAGGCCTGTGAACTCCAGGCCCGCAGCGGCAACCACGGCGATCACGGCGCCGATCAACAGGCGTGGCCGGGAGCGCGCATAGCGAATCGGCCCCCAGCCCTTCTTCCGACGATGGGATGCCGTCGGCTCCGGGGTTTCTTCGCTCATGCCGTCACTCCGCTGGTTTTGATGGCGCGACTATAGCGGAGGCAAGGTGATCGTAAGTTCGTGCTTCACTGGCGGCCGGCGGCGAGGGTCGCCACAGCCCGCGTCAACAGGATCGATGCCCGGCGAGTGGCCTCCGCCGTCAGTCGCACTTCCTCCCTCGCCTGGTCCCAGGCATGCGCATCGATCGCGTCACCGATACCTGGCAATGGCGCCGTGTCCTCGCCTTCCTTGCGCCCGGGCGCCTGGAGAAGATGGCGATACCAGGGCCGTTGCGGCAGTCCCGATACCTGCAGGAAGGCGGGAGCGACGTCACGCAATGCCCTGTTCACAGCCGCCGGCTGCTTCGCCGTGAGCTTGCCGGCCGAGGCTGCCGCCTGGTCGTACGCTTCGGCAGCCGTCAGCAGATCGCGTTGGGCGTCGTGCAGCGGCCCGAGGTCGATGTCCTGCCATGCATCGTCGACCCGCGAAGGCGGTTGCTCGTGGCGATACGCGACGGCCGCCAGGCGATACGCGTCGTTCCCGAGCAGGGTGTTGTGCCGCACCGCACTGCGATGCTCCGCCGTCGCACCGGTCGCGAGCCGATCGATGTCCTTGCCGAGCGAGAGCGCAAACGCCGTATAGCGCCATGGAAGCATGTCCGCGTTGGCAACGCGGAGCACCAGTCGCGCATTCGTCCGGGCCAGGAGGTTCACGTAGGCAAGGCCGGGGTCGCCAAAGCGCTGGTAATGGGCATAGGTGTCGTAGAGCGAGTGGTACACCGGGACGTTCTCGTCGTCGCCGTCACGGTCGTAGCCGTAACGCACGTGCAGCGACGGCACGCCCAGCCGATGGGCGAATGGCAGGTAGTCCGACCCCGTGCCCAGGCGCTGCGGCACGATGGGACCATCGACATCCTTGCCCTTCTCCGCCGAATCCACGGCGCGCTTGGCCAGACGGCGTGCCTGCACGGTCGCACCTGTTTCCGGATCGCGCAGTTCGCTGGCGACGCCATCGACCAGGCTCGCCAACGAGGGATCGCCCGCGGCAGCGAGGAATCCCCGCCCGGTGGTGTCGTTGTTGAGATAAAACACGGCCTTGTGCGAGAGCTCCACCGCATGGCGTTCGACCCACGCCTTCGACCCAAGGATGCCGAGCTCCTCGCCGTCCCAGCTGGCAAACACGAGGGTGCGTCGTGGGCGATGGCCCGCCTTGGCCTGCTCGCCGATGGCGCGCGCCTCGGCAAGCAAGGCGGTCGTGCCGGCGAGCGGATCCCACGCGCCGAACACCCACGCGTCGTGATGCACGCCTCGAATCACCCATTCGTCGGGATACGTGCTACCGCGAAGCGTGCCGACCACGTTGTAAAGCGTGCGCCATTCCCAGGGCGATCGCACTTCGAGATGCACCGATGCATCGCCGCCGACGTGATACGTGAGAGGCAGGCCGCCCTGCCATCGGCTGGGAACCACGCGGCCACCGAGGGCAGTAAGGAAATGCACGGCATCGCCATACCCTATCGTCACGACGGGCAGGTGCAGATCGTCCGTATGTCTGTTGACCTGAAAGGTCTTCGCGCTTTTCGCGTCGAGCACGCTGTCGATGCCGAGCGTGCCGCGTTGCAAGGTATGCGGCGTGCGCCACGCGCCCGCGGGATAGACATCGCCCTTGGTAAAGCCATCGGCGTCCGGGTCGGAATAGATCACCACACCAACAGCACCGTGCTGCTGCGCCAGGCGCGGCTTCACCCATCGACCGGCACCGGTGGATTTCACCAGCACCACCTTGCCTTGTGCGGACTGGCCTGCCTGGGCAAGTTCGTCATAGTCCTTCGCCAGGCCCTCGTTGACGTAGATCAAGGGCGCATCCACCACGCCATCCGCGCCATAAGCTTCCATGCCCGGCAACACACCGTCCCGTTGCGCGGTGTCGGCGTCGCCCGCTACCGGCGGCTCCGTGAAGTCGGCGGCGTAGCCGTCCTTCCCGGTCAGCGCAAGCTTCTGCACGGTCGGATACGCGACCAGTACCCGCGTCTGCTCGATCGACACCTGCCATCCCCAGCGACGGAGGCTGGCTGCAATGAAGTCGGCGTTCTCCTTATCGTGGGGCGAACCCACCTGGTTGGGCGCCGACGTGAGTCGCTTGAGCCAGCCGTCCAGGTCGGCCGTGGCGATCGACGCATCGACGCGCTGTTCCAGCTCGCGTTGGACGGGCACGTCCGTCGCGGCAAATCCCACCGGAGGCATGGCCGTCTGCGCCGAGGCAGCCGCGGCGAGCGTCAGGAACAAGGCGGGCACCAGCACTCTCATCGTCACTTCCACCGGTAGGTCACGCTGGCATAGTAGTAGCGTCCGTTCCAGCTGAGCGGTGAAAACAGGCTGTACTTGAAGTTGCCGTTGGTCGAGTTGGCATACTTGACCTGCTCCGGTCGCGCATTGAATGCATTGTCGGCACCGGCAGTGAAGGTCCAGCTGTCGAGGTTGTAGTCAGCCGAAAGATCCACCGTCCAGCGATGTGCGAAGTTCTGGTCGAGCGCGTTGCCGCTGTTGCTGTACACGGTGTAGTTGCCGTAACGCTGTACGTTGGCGTGGCCCGCCCATCGACCGTGCAGGTAGTCGAAGCCCAGGTCCAGCTTGCTGCGAGGATTGGTATCGCCGAGCAGGCCTAGCCGCTCGCGACGTTCCACACGCTGCACGGCGACGCCCAGTTCATCGAGGATCGCCGGGTTCGGCTTCACCTTGGTCACTTCATTTTCGTTGTACGCCCAGCCCACCGTAGTGTTCAGGCGATCGCCATTGGCAAAGTCGAACGCGTACTGGCTGACGAAGTCCAGTCCGCGCGTGCGCGTGTCCACCGCGTTGGTGAAGTAGCGGATCGACTGGTAGTTGGCATCGATGCCGTTGGCGACAAGATAGGCGTTGACCGCCGGTGTGTTGACCGGGATGTTCGAAGACAGGTTGATGCGGTTGGTGATCTTGATCCAGTAAGCATCGACGCTCACGTTCCAACCGGTGAGCGGCTCGAGCACGAGGCCCAGCGTTGCGCTGCGCGATTTCTCCGGCTTGAGCTTCTCTGCGCCGAGCAGGCTCGCTGCCTGGGCATCCACAGGGAAGGTGCCCGACTGGACCAGCACCTGCCCTTGGCCGAGGTCCTGCAGCTGCTGGGAAATGTCGGCGTAGTGCTGCTGTACCAGGGTCGGCGCGCGGAAGCCGGTACCCACGCTCCCTCGCAAAGCCACGCGCGGCGTGAAATCGAAGCGGCCGGAAAGCGAGCCGGATGTTGTCGCGCCGAAATCGCTGTACTGTTCGTGGCGACCGGCGAGCGACAGCGCGAAGCGGTCGGTGAGGTTGGTTTCGAGATCGATGTACTCCGATACATCGTGACGCTGCCAGTTGCCTTGCAGGTCACCGGTGATGCCACCGTTCGCACCGTACTGCGACACGGCGTCACCCGGGCTCACCTTGTAGGCCTGGCGCAGGTACTCCACACCGAACGAAACACTCACCGGATTGGCCAGCCATGACGGTGAGAACTCCTTGCCGATATCGACGTTACCGACCTGCTGGTTGGTCTTGTAGTCGGCACCCTGGATGAAGAACGGCGTATAGCCGTAGGTCTTGTACCAGTCGGCATTGATCGCCTGGCTGCGCTGGTCGTACTCATTCGAGCCGTGACTGGCCGACACGTCGTAGTGCCAGCCATCGCCCAGCTCGCCACGAAGGCCAGCGGTAAGCGTCGTGTCGCTCACGATGGGCACGCTTACCGGCAGGTAGCCTTCGGGGTAAATGGCGATGACGTTCGTGGAGTCGCCACGGTGGCGGTAGAGACTGGCGGTTTCATCGCGGTCGCGTCGATAAAGCGCCTCGAAGTACACCTCGGCCGCCTTGCTGAATTCGTACTGCCCGACCACGGACACCTTGTTCGACTGCACGGCGGGATCGCCGAGCCGATAGACCTTTTGGTTGTAGGTCGTGCCTCTGGCGGCCGGCGTCTGGTCGAGACCGGCGCGGTTGGTGTAGTCGTTGTTCTGCGTATCGATCGCGACATGGATCGAGCCCTTCTCACCGAGCTTGAATCCCGTATCCGCACTGAGCTGTCGCTGCAGGCCGTCGCCCGCGTCGTAACCACCGAACTTCGCGGTGACCTGGCCGCCCTCCCCGCCCTTCTTCAGGATCACGTTGATCACACCACCGATGGCGTCCGAGCCATAGCGCGCCGACTGGCCGTCACGCAGCACCTCGATTCGCTCGATCGCCGAGATCGGGATGGCGTTGAGGTCGACCGGGTTCGAGCCACGGCCGATCGCGCCACCGAGGTTGAGGAAGGCGCCACTGTGCTGGCGTTTGCCGTCGATCAGCACCAGGACCTGATCCGGACTGAGGCCTCGCAAGGTCACCGGACGCGCCACTTCCGCACCGCTGATCGTGGTCGGCTGCGGGAAACTCAACGAGGGCACCAGCCGTGCCAGCGCTGCCGTCAGCTGGGTGGCGCCGCTCTGCTGCAGCTGCTGTGGCGTGATGACGTCGATCGGCTGCAGCGAACTGGATACCGTGCGTTCCGTGCTGCGGGTGCCGGTGACGATGACGGTATCGAGCTGGCTGGCCTTTGCGGACTCGGGTTTGTCCGCAGGCGGGGCATCCTGCGCAAGAACGCGCCCTGCGGAGGCGGCCAGAACCAGCGAAACGGCGATGAACAAGGGTGTGCGGCGACGTGGAACGAGAGCGAACATGGACGTGGATTCCCCTGGGGACGAGTCGAGACGCCGACGCCTCCGGGCGTCGGGTGTGGATGACGGCAGCCCCCGGCGACGCGAAAACGCGACGCCGATCGGGCAGGACCGGATGAACGAGGGAGGGAGCGGGACCGCGGACGGGGCCGCGATGTCTACGTCAGAGCGTCAGGCGCCGGACGTGAAGACGACTCAGGCCAGTCGACAACAACAACACGCGCAGTCCACCGAACAACGCGGCATGGCCGCGAACGTCATCGGGGAGCTCTTTGCGCTGTGGTTGAGTGCGTTCACTGGTGAGTGGATCGCCTGGGAGAGGGCTTGAAGGGCTATTTGTTGCACTGCGTCGCAATTTTGTCAACCGCGGCGAATGGCCGTCTAACTGCCCTGGGGGGTGTTCCTGCCCCGGTGTGCGATCATCACTGCCTGTCCCACAGGCCAATCCCCATGAGTTCCTACGACGACGAATCCTACGAAGAACGCGACTACGACGATGACGATAGCGAGGACACCGTCGAGAAACACGTCTGGCAGCTGCTCCTCATGATCAACCCCGGCGATGAGGAAGCCGCCAAGAAGCAGTTCAGCGACTATCGCAACGAAGTGGAAGACCAGGGCGATGACGATCCGATTCGCCTCGTCGGCCAGGTGACGGACTGGCGCTCCAGTTTCGAAGTGGATGCCGACGATACGCGCGCGCTGGTCGAGGCGCTCCAGGAACTGGTGTCGCGCTTCCACGACGTCAGCATGGACTGGGACGGCGATCCGGACGACGACGAGTACCACGAAGACATCGACGCCGCCGAAATCTTCAACCGCGCCTACGACCAGCTCAAGCCGCATGGCTATACGCTGTGGTCGCGCGAGGCGGACGACGATGTCTCCGCCGGCTGGATCACCTCATCGAGCGATGACGAATCGATGCTGGTGGTTGCCACGGCGCTGCATATCAACCTGCGTCGCGGCGACCAGTTGAGCTGAGCGTCCGCTCGTTGGCGGCTAGACGGTAAGCACCGTCTTGCCGCGCTTCGCCCGTGATTCCGCATCGATAAACGCCTGCCGCGCTTCATCCAGGCGGTAGGTGCGATCCACTTGCACCGTGATGCGTCCGTCTGCCACCCAACGGACGATTTCCGCCAGTTGCGCGGGATCGGGTTTGACGATGAACCAGAACGCTTCGATGCCAAGCTTCTGGGCGCGCTCCGGCGACGGTGCATCTTCTGCCTCGCCCGAAATGGTGACCAGGCGCGCACCGGGTTTGACGAACAGCCAGCTGCGTTCGAGCAGTTCGTGGCCCACGGTGTCGAAGACGACATCCACCGGGCCGGCCACGTCCTCGAAGCGATTCGTCGCCGTATCGATCGCCTCGTCGGCGCCGAGTTCACGACACAACGCTACGGCGTCTTTACCGCGCGCGGTGGCGATCACGCGCGCACCGATACCCTTGGCAATCTGGATCGCGAAGGTGCCGACCGCGCCGGCCCCACCGTGAATAAGCACAGTCTCTCCCGCTTTGAGGTGCGCGAAGTCGAACAGTGCCTGCCACGCGGTGAGCGCGCCAATCGGCAGCGTCGACGCTTCCACCGCGGAGACCGCATCGGGAAGCCGCGTGATTTCGGACGCCAGGACGCTTGCCTGCTCCGCCGCCGCGCCATTGCGCCAGAAATCGATCAGGCCAACCACACGATCACCCACTGAGAAGCCATCCGCCGCGGCACCGACGTGGGCGACACGACCGGCAAACTCATGCCCCACGATAACCGGGAGCGGTCGTTTCGAGCCGTCCGGGAGCGCCATGGTTCCATTGGTGACCCAATGCGGCTCACCGAAGGTCAGGCCCACGGCCTCCACGTTGACCAATAGCCGGTCATCGGCATGCGCCGGCGCCTCCGTGTCACCCACGCGAATGGACAGGTCACCGCCGGCCGCATCGGCAATCCATGCCGCCTTCATGATGTAACCCTGATGGAACGCATCGCGACTACCTCGTTGGTTCGTGGTCGCAGGGTTTCATGAGCACACGCCATCGGCTTGGACACCCGTACCGGGAATTCGCAAATTTTGGCTCCTCCCTGGCTCAGGGCGCGAGACGTTCACGCAGAAGGTCAATGAACGCCCGTACTTTTACCGAGGGTTGGCGTCCCGGATATACCGCATGCACGCCGCCTTCGGGCAATCGAAAGTCGGGCAGCAAGGACACCAGGCGCCCCGCTGCCAGGTCGTCGTCCACCAGGTAATCCGGAAGCACCGATGCACCCATGCCAGCGACCACGAAAGCGTGCGCCGCCAACGTGCTATTGGCGCTGGCGACACTGCGCATTTGCACGGCATGTTCGGCATCGCTTGCGTCGACGAACGTCCAGCGGGTGGGCGAAGCCAGCACAGTCAGCGCGATCCATCGATGGGCGGTCAATTCGTCTGGCGTGGTGGGCGTGCCATGGGTCGCGAGGTACGCCGGCGAGGCCACGAGGCATTGGCGAAAACTCGCCAGTTTCGCGGCGCGCAGGCTCGAATCGCGCAACCAGCCCAGCCGGATCGACAGATCGAAGCGTTCGGCGATGAGGTCGACGAGGCTGTCGCCGACCACCAGTTCCACGCTCACTTGCGGGTAGCGCTCGGCAAAGGCGGCCAGTGCGGGTGCGACGATCGCGGGCCCGTGATCGCCTGCCGCGGCCACCCTGAGCACGCCCATCGGCGTGTTCCGACACTCGCCAAGGCGGGCGATGGCCGATTCGGCGTCGGCAAGGACGCGCGCGCAGTCTTCATGGAAGCGCTCCCCGGCGTCGGTGAGCGACATTTTCCGCGTGCTGCGCACGAGGAGGGTCACGCCCAGCTCCTCTTCGAGCTTGGCCAGGTGCTGGCTGACCATCGCCTTGGTCGTGCCCAACTGCTGGGCTGCCGCGGTGAACGAGCCGGCGCGGACCAGGGCAACGAAGACGCCGAGACGATTGAGGTTGATGTCGGCGGCCATCCGGCGGCTCCATAGTAAAGCCACACTTTACGATGAGTTCCGTCAACCGGCGTATTTCCGAAACGATCCAGGGCGCATCCTTGCCTCCATCCTTTCCTTTTACAGGCCCCACCGCTCATGAAGATCGTCCTGTTCGGCGCCACCGGCAACATCGGCAAGGTGATCCTCGACGAGGCCCTCAACCGCGGTCACCAGGTGATTGCCGTGGTGCGGGACCCGGCGAAACTCGCCACGAAGCACGCCGCCCTCACCGTGGCGCAAGGCGATGTCGCCCAGCCCGCGTCGTATGCAGGTGTTCTGCCCGGCACCGATGCAGCCATTGCCAGCCTGAACGATCATGCCAACCCGGCCAATGTGCCGCGCCAGGCCGCGATTCTGCTTGACGCCCTGTCTGTCGGCGGCGTGCGCCGCTTCGCCTGGGTGGGAGGCGCCGGCAGCCTGGAAACCGCGCCAGGCGTGCGCGTCATCGACGATCCGGGCTTTCCGGAGGCCTGGAAGGCCGCGGCCAATGCGCAGGTCGACGCGCTCAACGTCTTCCTCGCCAGTAAGGCACCGATCGACTGGACCTATATCAGCCCCGCCGCCGAGATCGCACCAGGTGAGCGCAAGGGCAGCTTCCGCATCGGTGGCGAGCAGTTGCTGATCGATGCGCAGGGCCACAGCCGGATTTCGATCGCCGATTTCGCCATTGGCGTGCTGGATCGGATCGAGAAGGGTGACGCGGCGAAGAAGCGCATCACCCTCGCGTATTGAGCCTGGTTCCACTGCTGAGGCCCGCTATACTGGCCGGATGAATTACCGTCACGCGTACCATGCCGGCAACTTTGCCGATGTCCTCAAGCACATGGTGCTCGTGGCCCTGATCGACTCGCTGAAGCAGAAAGCCTCGCCTTTCTGCTACATCGACACCCATGCCGGTAGCGGCCGTTACGACCTTCGTGGCAACGAGGCGCGGAAAACCGGCGAAGCCGACGACGGTTTCAACGTGCTCAAGACCGCCACGGGCCTGCCGCCGCTTTTGTGGAAATGGCTGGAAATCGTACGTGCCTGCAACCCGGGTGACGACTCCCTGCGCTATTACCCAGGCTCGCCCTGGTTCGCCGCGCACCTCATGCGTGAAAACGACACCGCCCAGATGGTGGATACACGCAACGACGAATCGAGCGCCCTGCGCCAGCTGTTCCATCACGACAAGCGCATCCATGTACATGAACGTGATGGCTACGAAGCCCTGAAAGCCTTCGTGCCGCCGAAGGAAAAGCGCGGCCTGGTCCTGATCGACCCGCCGTTCGAAGCCCAGGAAGCCGAATTTCGCATCATCGAAAAGACGCTCAAGGCGTGTTTCGAGAAATGGCCGACCGGCATGTACGCCGTGTGGTATCCGATCAAGGTGCGCAGCCATGTCCAGCCCTTCCACCGCTGGCTGACCAAGTGCGGCGCGAAACGCGTGCTCGTCGCCGAACTGCTGCTCCGCCCGGACAACTCGCCGCTTACCCTCAATGGCACCGGCATCGCCATCGTGAATGCACCGTGGAAGCTGGATGAAACAATCCGCGACTCGCTGCGCATGCTGCCCAAGCTTCTGGGCAAACCCGGCGAATCCGAATACCGGCTGACCTGGCTGGTCGAGGACAGCAAAAAGGATGAAGAACCTCCCCACGCCCCGCACTCGCCCCGTTCAGTCCGTCGGCGCTAAAGTTCAGCTACCTGCCAGGAGCTGACTCATGCGCCCGACCGTCGTCCGTCTAGCCGTCCCTGCCGCCCTGCTCACGCTGGCCCTCGCCGGCTGCGCACCTGCGCCGATCTACAAGCCCACCGCGAACAACGTCGCCGTACCGCCTTCGCAGGTGGCACGCGAGCCGGAACGCTACGGCACGTCCGACGTGATCTGGGGTGGTCGCATCGTGCAGGTACGCAATTTCGCCGACCACAGCGAAATCGAGATCCTCGCCTACCCGCTCGACGGCTCACAGCGTCCGCAATCCAACGACACCGGCAACGGCCGTTTCATCGCAGCCATGCCGGGTTATGTCGAGAGCCTCGACTACCCCGCCGGTGGCCTGGTTACCGTGGCAGGCCGCATCAATGGCACGCGCGCCAGCAACGTGGGCCAGGCCTCGTATACCTTCCCGCTGGTGACGGTGAACCAGTCCCACGTATGGACGGCCAAGGAGATGTCCGGCGGCCATCCGAACGTGAGCTTCGGCGTAGGTGTCGGCGTCATACGGTAAGATCTTGCGATCGATCACCGGGACAGGGAACCACATGTCGGGACACGCCGATTCGAAGCGCGCCATCTTTCTCGCGCTCGGAGCCAACTTCGCCATCTTCATCGCCAAGCTCGTCGCGGCGCTTTTCACCGGCTCGGGCGCCATGCTGGCGGAAGCCGTCCATTCGGCGGCCGATTGCGGCAACCAGGGGCTGCTCCTGCTTGGCATGAAGCAGGCCAAACGGCCCCCCTCGCCGGACTACCCGCTGGGCTGGGGACGCGCGCTCTATTTCTGGTCGTTCCTGGTCGCCATCCTGCTCTTCAGCGTCGGCGGCATGTTCTCGCTTTACGAGGGCGTGCATAAGCTGACGAATCCCGAGCCGCTCAAGTGGCCCTGGCTCGCCGTCGGCGTGCTCGCTTTCTCCATCGTCACCGAAGGCATTTCCATGCATGGCTGCATGCAGGAAGTGAACAAGGCCCGCGAAGGCCGTGGCCTCTGGCAGTGGTTCCGCGAGACCCGCGCCAGCGAGCTGCTGGTGATCTTCGGTGAAGACCTCGCCGCCCTGATCGGCCTCTGCCTGGCCATGCTGGCCGTGGTCGCGACCATTCTCACCGGCAACCTGGTCTACGACGCAATCGGCACCATCGCCATCGGTGTACTGCTTATCGCCGTGGCCATCGCCGTGGCCCGCGAGGTGAAGGCACTACTCATCGGCCAGGGCGTCGAGCCGAGGCGCCGCACAGAGATGATGGCTTTCCTCAGCGCCCGCGAGGAAATCGACACCGTCTACAACCTGCTGACCCTGCAGATGGGCACGGACGTGATGGTGGCGATCAAGGCCAAAATGTCCCCCGCGCCTACCGCGAGGGCCATGATCGAGGCGATCAACATCGTCGAGGCCGACTTCAAGGCGGAATTCAAGGACGTGCGCTGGAGCTTCTTCGAGCCGGACATCGCCGACTGAGCCCACACAACCCCTTCGCCCCCGGGTAGTACAATCATCGGCTTGCCCGCAGCTGACAAGCCGACTTCATGCCTGTAGCGCTTCCCCGCCCGCCGCTTCCCGCCAACGCCAAGACCCGCCGCTACTGGGCCGTGCCCCATGGCTCCTCATGGGCGCTGGAGGTGGCCGAGGCGGCCCGGGCGCACGATGGCCTGCTGGTGGTCGTCGCCCGCGACACGCGCAGCGCCGACAACCTGGAAGGCGAGTTGGCCGTGTTCGCCGGCGAACTGCCCGTGCTGCACTTCCCGGATTGGGAAACACTGCCCTACGACGTCTTCAGCCCACACCCGGAAGTCGTCTCCCAGCGTATCGCCACGCTCTACCGCCTGCCGAGTATCAAGCGCGGCGTGCTGGTAGTGCCGGTGGCCACGCTGATGCAACGCATCGCACCGCGTGCCCACATCACCGGCTCGGGCCTGGTCCTGCGCAAGGGTCAGAAACTGGACATCGGTGCCGAACAGCGCCGCCTGGAAGCTGCCGGCTACCGCAACGTGCCCCAGGTGGGCGAACCGGGCGACTTCGCCGTGCGCGGCGCGCTGATCGACATCTTTGCGATGGGCGCGAACGAGCCCTATCGCGTCGAGCTGTTCGACGACGAAGTGGAATCGATCCGCACATTCGACACCGAGACGCAACGCTCGCAGCACCAGGTCGAAAGCGTCGACCTGCTGCCCGCCCGCGAATTTCCGGTGACCGAAGAGGCCGCGAAGAACTTCCGCGCCAACCTGCGCGAGCGCTTCCCCATCGATACACGGCGCTGCCCGCTCTACCAGGACATGAAGGAAGGCGTGACGCCCGGCGGCATCGAGTACTACCTGCCGCTGTTCTTCCCGGTGACGGAAACGCTGTTCGACTACATTGCCGGTGACGCCCTCTTCGTCCTCGGCGACGGCGTGCTCGACGCGGCCGAACAGTTCTGGATCCAGACCTCCGAACGCTACGACCAGCGCGCGCACGACATCGAGCGCCCGGTGCTGCCGCCCGGCGAGATCTACCTGCCGCCGGAACACCTTCGCGAGCGCCTCAACAAGCAGGTCCGCATCGACGTCGTGCCGAAGGGCCAGGAGCACGCCGTCGACCTCGGCACGATGCCCGCTCCCGAGGTACCGCTCAATCGCAAGGGCGAGGAACCCGGAACCTCGTTGCGCCACTTCCTCGCCAGCTACAAGGGCAGCGTGCTGATCGCCGCCGATTCGGCCGGCCGTCGCGAAGCGCTTATCGAGCAGCTCGCCAGCGGTGGTATGAAGCCGGTCAACGTGGATGACTGGAAAGACTTCCTGGCGAAGGACGAGCGCTTCGCCATCACCGTCGCCTCGCTCGAGCAAGGCTTCGCACTGACGAAACCGGCGCTCACCGTGTTCACCGAGCGCGAGCTGTTCGGCGAACGCGTGCGCACCGACCGCAAGAAGCGCGTCGGCGCCGCACGCGATCCCGAAAGCATCATCAAGGACCTCACCGAGCTTTCCATCGGCTCGCCCATCGTGCACATCGATCACGGCGTGGGTCGTTACCAGGGCCTGGTCTCCCTCGATGTCGGCGACATGCCTGGTGAGTTCCTCACCATCGAATACGCCAAGGGCGACAAGCTCTACGTCCCGGTGGCCCAGCTCGGCCTGGTCAGCCGTTACACCGGCACCGCGCCCGAACTGGCGCCGCTGCATTCGCTGGGTGGCGACGCCTGGGAACGCGCGCGCAAGAAAGCCGCCGAGAAGGTGCGCGACGTCGCCGCCGAACTGCTCGCCATCTACGCACAGCGCGAGGCACGCCAGGGCGAATCGCTCACGATCGACCGGCAGATGCTCGAAGAATTCGCCGCAACCTTCCCGTTCGAAGAAACCGCCGACCAACAGGCTGCGATCGACGCCGTCATCGTCGATCTCGCCGCCCCGCGCGCGATGGATCGCGTGGTCTGCGGCGACGTGGGCTTCGGCAAGACGGAAGTGGCCCTGCGCGCGGCGTTCGCCGCGGCAACCGCCGGCAAGCAGGTTGCCGTGCTGGTACCGACCACCCTCCTGGCCCAGCAGCATTACCGCAACTTCGCCGATCGCTTCGCTGACTGGCCGGTGCGCGTGGACGTGGTCTCGCGCTTCAAGTCGAAGAAGGAAACCGATGCCGCACTGGAGCGACTGGCCGACGGCCAGATCGACGTCATGGTCGGTACGCATAAGCTGTTGCAGTCCGACATCCGCTTCAAGAACCTCGGCCTGGTCATCGTCGACGAAGAACAGCGGTTCGGCGTGCGCCAGAAAGAGCAGCTGAAGAAGCTGCGCGCCGAAGTGGACCTTCTCACGCTCACGGCGACGCCGATTCCGCGCACGCTGAACATGGCGATGAGCGGTCTGCGCGATCTTTCCATCATCGCCACGCCGCCCGCGCACCGCACCGCCGTTCGCACGTTGATCTCCACCTACCAGCCCGCCCTGATCCGCGAAGCGATCCAGCGCGAACTGGCGCGTGGTGGCCAGGTGTACTTCCTGCACAACGAGGTGGAGTCGATCGAACGCACGGCACGTGAACTGGGTGAACTGGTACCCGAGGCACGCATTCGCGTCGCCCACGGCCAGATGCCGGAACGCGAGCTGGAACAGGTCATGGCCGATTTCCACCGCCAGCGTTTCAACGTGCTCGTATCGACGACCATCATCGAGTCGGGCATCGACATCCCTACGGCGAACACGATCGTGGTCAACCGCGCCGACCGCTTCGGTCTCGCGCAGCTGCATCAGCTGCGTGGCCGCGTTGGTCGTTCGCACCATCGCGCCTACGCCTACCTCATCGTGCCGGATCGCAAGGCCATGACGGCCGATGCGGAGAAGCGCCTCGAGGCGCTGGCGTCGCTGGAAGAACTCGGTGCGGGCTTCACCCTCGCCACCCACGACCTGGAAATCCGCGGCGCCGGCGAAATGCTCGGTGACGAGCAGTCCGGCCAGATCCAGGAAATCGGTTTCGGGCTATACACCGAGTTGCTCGATCGCGCGGTGCGCGCGCTGAAGTCAGGCAAGGTCCCCGACTTCGATCTCACCTCCGAGCACGAGACCGAGGTGGAGCTGCACCTCCCCGCCCTGATCCCGAACGATTACCTGCCAGATGTCCACGCGCGCCTGACTCTGTACAAGCGCATAGCCAGCGCCCGCAATGACGAAGGCCTGCGTGAGCTACAGGTGGAAATGATCGACCGCTTCGGCTTGTTGCCAGACCAGACCAAGTGCCTGTTCGCCGTGGCCCAGCTGAAACTGATGGCCACGCCGCTGGGCATCCGCAAGGTAGACTTCGGTGCCAGCGGCGGCCGCGTCACCTTCCGCGACAAGCCGGACATCGATCCGGTCGCCCTGATCCGACTGATCCAGACCCAGCCGCGGATCTTCAAGATGGACGGCCAGGACAAGCTGCGCGTGATCATGGAGCTACCCGGCTCCGCCGAACGCATCCGCACGGCGCAGGAAACCCTCGTGTCACTAGGCGCCCGCCGCCCCGGTTAAGCGCAGCGACTGCCTCAACGGCAAACGCTATTTATTGTAGGAGCCGATTCATCGGCGAAAACCCGGTCGCGATAACAATCACTGTTTCGCTGCGCAGGAATCGCCGCTGAAGCGGCTCCTACAGAGAGCGCGATGCCTGCGTAGCGCTTACGCCGCCGGCGTCGAGCGCACCAGGTACTGCACGCTGAAACGGCGATCCTCGTCCATCCAGACCTTAGCAACGCTGAGCCCGGCCTTGGCTGCCATCTGCGCGAAGTCGTCGAGCGAATACTTGCAGCTGTACTCGACGTGCATCGCCTCGTCTTCGCGGAAGGCAAAGGTGTCGTGACCGACGTGCACGTCCTGCCGCTTCGTGCTTACCAGTGCGGTTTCGATACGCCCGGCGAGCGCGTTATAGCGCGCACGGTGCCGGAACGCACTCACGTCGAAGTCCGTGCCGATCTCGCGATTCAACCGAACCAGCATGTTGAGCGTAAAGTCGTTCGTGACGCCCGCCGCATCGTTGTACGCCGCCTCGATCTCCGCGGGATCCTTCTTCAGGTCCACGCCGATGACGATGCCGCCACCGTCGCTCATCTCCGTACGCATGAGTCGAAGAATGCGGATCGCCTCCTTCGACTCGAAGTTGCCGATCGTCGATCCGGGAAAATAGATCGCCGTGCGCCGCGGTGAACGCGAGGCCACGGGAAGACGCAGCGGTTGCGTAAAGTCGGCGCATACCGGCTGCATCGGAACATCCGGAAAACGCGTGGCCAGTTCGGCAACACTTTCCATCAAGGCCGTACGCGATATTTCCACAGGCACATAGGCCACCGGTGTCACCAGGTGCTCGAGCAACATGCGCGTCTTGATGCCGCTACCGCTGCCGTATTCGACCAGCCGCACGTCGGGACCAAGCGTGTCGGCGATGTCACCCGCGTGCTCGCGCATGATGGCGATCTCGGTGCGCGTGAGGTAGTACTCGGGCTGCTCGCAGATCGCTTCGAATAGCGCGGACCCGCGTTCATCGTAGAACAGGCGCGACGGAAGCCGTTTCGACTTCGCGGTGAGGCCACGGCGAACGGTATGCAGCGTGTCCTCGACATCCGGATGACGGTCGTCGACGCGGATGTCTTTCGGTTGAGCGCTCATCGATCATTTCCCAGTCGTATCCCCGAAAACTGCCAACGGGCGTGGGGAGGAAAGAAGTTCCGGTAAGTCGCACGAACATGATCGGCGGGCGTGGCGCAGGAGCCTCCGCGGAGAATCCACTGCCCGTTCATGAACTTGCCGTTGTATTCGCCAAGGGCCCCAGCCAAAGTCCGGAAGCCTGGGTAACTGACATATGGGCTCATTGTCCATTCCCAAACGTCGCCGTAGATCTGTCCGAGTTCGGTCTCGAACGACGAGGCACGAGGTTGGAACACCCCGGTGTCCTGTAGGTTCCCTCGTACAGGCAAGCCGGTTGCCATCGTTTCCCATTCCACTTCGGTGGGAAGGCGCGCGCCAGCCCAGCGCGCGAACGCGTCGGCTTCGAAATAGCTGATGTGACACACGGGTGCGTGCGGGTCGATCGCACGACGCCCCTGCAGGGTGAATTCGGTCTCCAGCGCCTCGTCCCAGTACAAGGGGCGCTGCCATTGCTCGGCCTGCACCGTGGCCCAGCCATCGGACAGCCAGAGCGTGGGCTGGCGGTAGCCACCGTCGGAAACGAAGGCCAGGAACTCCGCATTGGTCACCGGGCGGTTGGCCAGTGACCCCGCCTGACGGTAGGTACGGTGCCGCGGGCCCTCGTTGTCGAACGCGAAGCCGTCACCGTCATATCCGATCTCGACGACGCCTTCGTCGAAGGGCACGAACGCCAGGGCCGGCGCGGCCATGGACAAAGAGCGCGGTGCGTCCGGCGCGAACGTCGGCTCGAGCGGATTCTGCGCGAACGCATGCTTGATATCGGTCAGCAGGAGCTCCTGATGCTGCTGCTCATGCTGCACGCCGAGTTCGACCAGCGTGGGCAACGTGGCGTCGTCACCGCGCGCGATCAACGCGGCGATCGATTCGTCCACGCGACATCGATAATCCCGGACCTCGTCCAGCGCGGGCCGGGTCAGCAAGCCGCGCTTGGGACGGGCATGCATCGGGCCCACCGACTGGTAGTACGAGTTGAACAGGTAGTGCCATTCCGGGTTCGGCGAGACGTAAGCCGGATCGCGTGACAGGATGAACTGCTCGAAGAACCACGTCGTATGCGCGAGGTGCCACTTGGTTGGACTGGCGTCCGGCATGGACTGGACCACGGTGTCCTCGGGCTTCAGCCGCGCCGCCAACTCCGCCGTACGGTGGCGGATGCTGAGGAAGCGTTGAGCGAGGTCCGCGTTGGCCGGCGGGTGGGGGTCTATGCCAAGCGGTCGGACGGTCATAAGGTGGGTCTTCCTGCACTGCCGACGGACTCGTCAGTCATTACGGAAACCTTGCCAGCGGAAACGTTCAACGAACGTGATTGGACCCGACCGCCGCCTTAACGGCCGGTGCACCAAGACCGCCTCTTCACTCGTTTCGGGGCACAAACGGGCTTAACGTGCAGATTCATACGAAGGAGAGACCGGTCATGAAAGTCCGTCATCTGTTTGTCGCTTCCCTGCTCCTCACCGTGGCGGCCCACGCCTCCGACAAGCCGGCCGCCGGCGGGCCGGCCTCTGAAGCCAAACCCCTCGAGTTCAACCACTGCATGCGCACCGACCGGATCACCGACTGGAAGGTGGTCGATGACCAGACGCTTGTCGTCGCGACGGGGCCCGACCACTTCCTGATCAAGACCGATGTGGCCTGCCCACGCATGGGCCTTGGTGGCGGCGTCCGTTTCAAGACCGCGGAGAGCAACAAGGCCATCGGAGGCTTTCGCATCTGCGGCACGCCTACCGAAAAGGTCGACCGCATCAACAACGACCCGCCGTGCAGCATCCAGTCGGTGAGCACGATCGACAAGGCGACCTACGAGGCCATGTCGAAGAACGCGAAGCTGAGTGGCTCTGGCGCGGGGACCAGCGGTTCCAAACCCTGAGGCGGGGCTGGACAGCCGCGAACTGCCTGGATTGGTGTAGGAGCCGGCTATGCCGGCGATGGGGCTGAGGTGACCTGGCTATCGCCGCTGAAGCGGCTCCTACATAAAGCCGACTGGCTCCTACATAAAGGCAACCGGCTTTCACGGATAGCCAAAAAAGAAGCCCGGCTATAAGCCGGGCTTCTTCGTTTCAACCACTCACCTGCTAAGGATCAATACCCGTCGTCACGCACGTAGCGCGTGGTGCTGTAACCGTCGTCCACGTACGTGGTGGTGGTCACGCGACGGGTCACGACCGGGGCGTCCTGGTAGACAACCGTGGCAGGGCGGTAATACGCCGGGCCATTGTCGTATACAACCGTACGCGGCTGGGTGGCGTTGGCGACGAGGCCGACAACCGCACCGGCTACGATGGCACCGGCGATCCAGCGGCCGGCGTGGTCGTAGTGACCTCGGCCGTAGTAGCCGCCGCCATGGCCGTAGTAACCACCGTGACCGTAGTAACCGCCATGGTAGCCACCGCCGTAGCCATACCCACGTGCGAACGCACCAGGTGCGAACGCCATCAGGCCCGCGGCAGCGAGCAGGAGGGCGGATTTAGCGAACTTAGCTTTCATGACAATTACCTCCGGGTGTTGAGCGCAGATTCGCGCTCGGCCACTGAATCCGGACTGAAGTTTTCTCCACTGCCCGTTCACGTTTTCCAAGGGTTCACGAACGGCTTCCGAAGCAGCCAGCAGCCATGGATGTTATGGCGGCGGGAGAAGTCGAACGGGATGCTCGGTGTGCTCCAGTCTTCAATCTGGAAATGGGGTTCCAGGGCCTCCCGATCAAGCTGAAAACGACGGAAGTTGTTCGAAAAAACGATCACGCCATCGGGCAGGAGGCGCTCGTTGCAGGCCAGCAACAGCTTGACGTGGTCGCGCTGCACATCGAAGTCGTCGGCCCTCTTGGAGTTGGAGAAGGTCGGCGGGTCCACGTAGATCAGGCCGTACTGCATGGAACGCTTTTCGAGGAAGGTCAGCGCGTCCTCCTGGACCAGACGGTGGCGCGCGCCGTTATAGCCGTTCAGGTCGAGGTTGCGCGATGCCCAGTCGAGGTAGGTGCCCGAAAGGTCCACCGTTGTCGTGTCGCGGGCATCGCCGGCAGCTGCGTAAACGCTGGCCGTGCCCGTGTAGGCGAACAGGTTGAGGAAATGCTTGCCGGCGGCAAGTTCCCGGATCTTGGCGCGCACCAGGCGGTGGTCGAGGAAGAGGCCCGTGTCGAGGTAGTCCGTGGGGTTGATCAGGAACTTCAAGCCGCCTTCGTGGACCTCGACGAATTCGCCCTTCTGGTCGAACTGGCCGTACTTGGAGCCGCCCTTGCCGCGCTCGCGTGTCTTCACGGCGATGCGGTCGCGCGGGATCTCCAGTACCTCGCCCGCCACACGGACGATCTCGCGCATGCGGATGCGGGCGACGTCCACCGGTACATCCAGCGGCGCCTTGTATTCCTGGATGTGCAGCCAGTCCTCGTAGACGTCGATGGCCGCCGCGTATTCCGGCAGGTCCTGGTCGTAGGCACGCCAGCAGGTAATCCCCTCACGGCTCAGACGCTTGCGCAGGTGGCGGACATTCTTGTCCAGCCGGTTCTTCAGCATCTGCGCGCCATCGGACAGCGGCTTGGCCTCGCGGGGCGCCTCGTCACGGGCGCGCAGAGCAAAGGTCAGCAGCGGCGTTTCCAACGCACCGTTGAACAGCGTGTAGCGCTTGTCCGGGCTGAGGCGGAGCGCGCGGCCGAGCTCTTCGTCACCGGCCAGTACAGCGGCGCGCCAACCGGCGAAACGGTCCTTCAGGGCCTGGCCGAGGTCGCGGTAGAGCGCCGGCAGTTCGGCACGGTCACCCAGGCGCTCGCCGTACGGCGGGTTGGTGATGACCAGGCCGAGCGGCGTTTCCGGCGGCGGCTCGACGTGGACGGCGTCCCGGCGATCCAGATGGAAGAAGCCCGCGACGCCCGCGTTCTGCGCGTTGCGCTTGGTGGTCTGGACCATGTGGGGATCGGAGTCGCTGCCGAAGAACACCGGCCGCAGCGTCCGCAGACCCTCGTCGGCGCGGGCCTTGGCTTCGTCGTAGATCGAGCGCCATAGCGAATAGTCGTGCTTGGCCCAGCCGAGGAATCCGTAGTAGTCGCGACGCAGGCCGGGGGCCACGTCGGCGGCCATGAGCGCGCCCTCGATCAGCAACGTGCCCGACCCGCACATGGGATCGACCAGCGCGCCGCCTTCGACGTAAATCCGCGGCCACTGCGCACGAACCAGCATGGCTGCGGCCAGGTTTTCCTTGAGCGGTGCCTCGCCCTGCTCCTCGCGCCAGTTACGGCGGTGCAGCGGCAGGCCGGAGAGATCGATCGACAGCGTGGCGCGGTCACGGCGCACACGTACGTTGATGCGAAGGTCCGGCTCTTCCGGATCCACGTCGGGACGCGAACCGCTGGCGGCGCGGAACTGGTCGACGATCGCGTCCTTGGTCTTCAATGCGATGAACTGGCTATGGGTGAGCTTGCTCATCGCCGTGTTGGCGTCCACCGCCAGCGTGCCGTGCGGCGCCAGATGCTCGGACCAGTCGATGTCCTGGATACCCGCGTAGAGCTGGTCCGGGTCGGCGGCGTCGAACTCCGCCAACGGCAACAGGACGCGACTGGCCATGCGCGACCACAGGCAGGCGCGGTAAGCCGTCTCGATGGAGCCGGTAAAGGCGACACCGGCCAGCGCTTCGCGCACGTCGCCGGCGCCGATGGCGATCAGCTCGTCCTTCAGCAGGTACTCGAGGCCTTTCGGGCAGGTGGCAAAGAACTTGGTCATGCGAGGTTCCCCAGGAAGCGGAGGAACTCGGCTTCGATGTCGGGCAAGGTGGCGCCTAGGCGGTGATCGTCCTGCACGAGCAGGGCGGGAATGGCGTGGTCACGGGCGAAGGCCAGTGCCTCGTCCAGGGGACAGACATCGTCGGCGTAGCCATGGACCAGGAATGAGGGCACGCCGGCCCGCATCGACAACTCCCGGGGGTAACCCGGAATTTTCGTCGGCAGGGCCAGCAGGAACAGGCCGGCCACCGGGGTATCCAGTGAGGCAAGGCCGGAGACGAAGGCGCCCATGCTCGAGCCCACCAGGACCGGCGGCGTGGGCGAGGCCGCGATGGCCCTGGCCAACCGGGCCAGGCGCGGGTCGATGCTGCCGGCATAGCCGAGGGCGTCGTCCTCACGGTAATCGGGGCGGACCGTGGTCCATCCCTGCGATTCGGCCAGGGCCGCCAGGGCGCTCACCTTGGTGGCGTCGGGGCCCGAATCGGAACCGTGGGAAAGAATGATGTGGCCGCGCATGGCGGTCTCCGGACGCGGAATGACCGGCTATGTTATCAAAGCGCCATGATCGACATTCTCGACACCCCCCTGCCCTATGTCGCCCGCCTGCCCGAACGGGCCGCGGACACCATCGACCTCGTGGTCATCCACTGCACCGAGCTGCCCGACCTGGCCATGGCCCGCGAGTACGGCGAGAAGGTGCTGTACGACACAGGGGCTGGCAACAGCGGCCACTATTACGTGGATCGCGACGGCACGGTGCTCTGCTACGTCGACCCCCTGCGCGTCGCCCACCACACCCGCGGCTACAACCCGCGCTCCATCGGCATCGAGCTGGTCAACACCGGCCGTTACCCGGACTGGTTCCATTCGGCGAAGCAGACGATGACCGAGCCGTACCCGGCGGCACAGATCACCGCCCTGCGCGCCCTGCTCGATCATCTGGTCGCACGCTTCCCCTCGCTCAGGCACATCGCCGGCCATGAAGACCTGGACACTGCCATGGTCCCATCCAGCGACGACCCCGAGAACGAGGTGCCGCGCAAGCGCGATCCCGGCCCGCAATTTCCCTGGGTTCGCGCGTACGACGCCGGGCGCCTGGGCCGGATCCAGGGCTGACCCCCGCTATACTCCGCGCTCCATCGCGCCCCGTTCAGAAGGCACCCTCATGTCGGAAACTCACGTCGGCGAGCTCGTCGACCTCCTCGAACTCGAACGCCTGGAGGACAACCTCTTCCGCGGCCAGAGTCGGGACATCGGCACACGCTTCGTCTTCGGTGGCCAGGTACTCGGCCAGGCCCTCTCGGCGGCGCAGCGCACCGTGGATGCCACGCGCGAAGCGCACTCGCTGCACGCCTATTTCCTGCGCGCCGGCGACATCAACGCGCCGATCGTCTACAGCGTGGAACGTACGCGTGACGGTGGCTCGTTCTCGTCGCGCCGCGTGGTCGCCATCCAGCACGGCCAGCCCATCCTCAACGGCTCCATCTCGTTCCAGGAGCCGGAAACCGGCTACGAGCACCAGATGACGATGCCGGAAGTGCCGGCGCCGGAAGACATCGAGCCCATGCACGCGATGAACGCGGAGCAGGTTGCCAAGCTGCCGGAGAAGACCCAGCGCTGGCTCGGCATCAACGGTCCGTTCGAGTTCCGCCATGTATGGCCACGCGACGAGATGCGTCCGGCAAAGCGTCCGCCATACCAGCACATCTGGTTTCGACTGACCGCGCCGATCGAAGACACGCAAGCACTGCACCAGGCCCTGCTCGCCTACGCGTCCGACTTCCACCTGATCGGCACGGCCACGCTACCGCACGGCATTTCCTACCTCACCCGCAACATGCAGATGGCGAGCCTGGACCACGCGCTATGGTTCCACCGCCCGTTCCGCATCGACGAATGGCTGCTGTATTCGTTCGACAGCCCCACCTCGCAGGGCGCGCGCGGCCTGGCACGCGGCATGATCTATACGCGTGACGGCCGACTGGTCGCTTCCACGGCGCAGGAAGGCCTGATCCGCGTTCGCCCCGACTGATCGCATGAGCATCGAGCTACGGCACCTGCGTTATTTCATCGCCGTAGCCGATGAACTGCACTTCAGTCGCGCCGCCGAACGCCTGGGTATTTCCCAGCCGCCGCTGAGCCAGCAGATCCGTGACCTCGAAGGCATGCTCGGGCTTCGGCTGCTACGACGGACCAACCGGCGCGTCGAGCTTACCGACGCGGGGCGCGTTTACCTGGACGCCGTGCGGGACATCCTTTCCCGCGTCGACGAAGCCGGCGATCTGGCTCGCCGCGCGGAACGCGGCGAGATCGGCGAATTGCATGTCGGGTTTACGCAAAGCACGCCGTTGATCGCCCGTTTTCCGCGCGCCGTACGGGCCTTCCGTGAAGCGTTTCCCGCAGTGCGCCTGGTGCTCAAGGAAAACAATACGCTGCAGCAGATCGAGCGGCTGCTCGACGGCAGCCAGCAAGTGGGACTGATTCGCGGCACCGACGTGCCGTCTGCACTGACCGCTCGCAAGCTGGTCGACGATCCGCTGGTGGCGGTGCTGCGCGCGGACCATCCGCTGGCTAAGGGCCGACGGCCGCGTGTGCGCGTCGAGCAGCTGGCTACCGAGCCATTTGTCGTGTTCAGCCGGAATGCCGGTACAGGTGTCGCGGCGCAGGTCCAGGTCATGTGTCGCCACGCGGGCTTCACACCGCGCGTTGCCCAGGAAGCCAGCGAATCGGCCACGATGGTCGGCCTGGTCGCTGCCGGGCTCGGCGTCGCCGTGCTGCCGGAGTCGATGCGTCAGGTACATATCGAAGGCGTCGCGTATGTACCGATCGACTCCCCCGATGCGGCCAGTGCCCTCTACCTCGTACACCGTCGAAGCGATACATCTCCACTCGTGAAAGCCTTCATGCAGCTGATGTTGAAGGCCTGAGACGGCGCAGCTTCAGGGCAATGGCGAGGCCGGCGATAACCAACACCGCGACATACGCAACCACGCCATTCCAACCCGCGTGCGTCCAGGCGATGCCACCAAGCGAGCCGGCGATGCTCGAGCCCATGTAGTACGAGAACAGATAAAACGACGAGGCGTGCGCACGCGCGAACGTCGCACGCTTGCCGACCCAGCCACTGGCGATGGAGTGACCGCCGAAGAAACCGAAGGTCATCATCGCGATGCCCGCCACGATCGCCCACAGCGATGAGCTCGCCGTCAGTACGACGCCTGCCAGCATGATCACGAAGGTGGTCCAGAGCACGCGCGGACGACCGAGCCTGTCGGCGACCTTGCCCATCCACGCCGAACTCGCCACGCCCACGACGTAGACCATGAAGACCGCGCCGACATGCGATTGCGACAGCGAGAACGGCGGCGCCAGCAGTCGATAGGCGACGTAGTTGTAGATGGTGACGAAGGCGCCCATCAGCAGGAAGCCTTCGGCGAACAACCAGGGCAAGCCTTTATCGCGCCAAAGCGAACCGAACGATGCCAGCAACGCGCGCGGATGCGAGCGACGTTTCTCGAAATGGGCCGATGCGGGAAGACCGCGGGCGACGAGTGCCGCGGCGATCAGTCCCATCGCGCCGATGATCGCCACAGCCACACGCCATGAGGCGTGATCCGCCGCGAAGCCGGAGATCAATCGACCACCCATGCCGCCGATCGCGTTGCCGCCGATGTAGAGGCCCATGGCGAAACCGAGCGAGTCGCCGTGGATCTCTTCGCTCACGTAGGTCATCGCCACCGCCGGCAAGCCAGCCAGCGTGATGCCCAGCAACGCTCTGAGGACGAGGAACGAGCCCCAGTTAGGCGCCATCGCACTCAGCAATACGAGTAGCGACGAGCCCAACAGCGAGGCCAGCATGATCGGCTTACGCCCGAATACATCCGAGATCGCCCCGGCGAAAAGCATCGAGACGGCAAGCACGCCCGTCGTCAACGACAAGGAAAGACTGCTCGATGCCGCGTCCAGCGTGAAGGCGCGTGAGAACGCCGGCAGCAAAGGCTGCACGCAATACAGCAGACCGAACGTCGCGAAACCGGACGAGAACAAGGCCAGGTTGGTCCGCCGGAACGCTGGCGTGCCATGACGAATGCGCCGGTCTACAGCAACCGCCGGCGCGGCGGACGACGAGCCGTCCACGGGAACCTCCAGGGAATGAGCCATGTGACAAGGCTAATCCCTGAATTGAGTCGAATCGATATAGCTACGGCAATGATTCCATATCTGTAACGAATCAATCCCCGCCTTCTGTAGGAGCCGATTCATCGGCGATAGGTACTTGCCCCACCGCCCCACCGCCTCACCGCACCGCCGTACCCGGCACCGCCCCATCCCACTGCACTGCCGACGCCAACTCCTCATCAGTCAACGCCAGCCCGCCGGAGCCTGCTTCGGCCTTCACCGCCACGACATGCCCATCGTGTCTTGAAAGCTCGCGATTCCCCGTCTCTGTCAACGCCTGCGCCCGTTCGTTATCCGTGGCTAGAAGCACCAGCAAGGTCTTCGACCCGGCAACGAAACGCACTCCGCTGGTCGCTCCGGACTTCGCCAACGCCTTCGAATCCAGTGGCACGGCCTTCACCTTGCCCGCCCAGCGCGGCGGTGCCACGAACGTATAACCGGCCGCTTCGTCCCGCCAGGCGAAGCGTTTCATCGGCTCCGGCGTCGGAGCGGCATGCTTATGTGTACCCGGTGGCATCTGCGCCGACGCCATCAGCGGGAAGCCGAGCAGCAAGGCGAGCGTGAGCGATTTCATGGCGATGTCTCCTGGAGTCGCCTGCAGCCTACGCTTCACGCGTGGTGGTGGCGTCAAGCACCACGATCCGCCGCCGCTTCGCCCGCATCGGGGACGCCTTCCCTGCCACTGACCCAGGCGAACAAGGCAATTCCGACGATGATGGCCACGGCGCCGAGGACTGCCATCGGGCCAGGGACCGCCTCATGCAGGAAGATCACGCCGATCACTGTCGCGAACAGCAACTCGGCTGCCTGCATCGCCTCTACCCCCGCGAGCGCCGTCGGCTGCCGACCTACCATCTCGGTCGCGTGGAAGAACAACACGGTGGCCACCACGCCGGACGACAGCGCCACGCCGCCGGCAAGTAACGCCTCCCGGAGCGACGGCGGCCCGACGGTGAGCCATGTGACGACGGCAAGCAGCAACCATAGCGGCCAACTCGCCAGCGTCATGCCAAACACGCGCTGCACCGCACCGAGCTTCGTCCCCGTACGCTCCAGGTGAAGCAGGATCATCCTGTTACCCAGCGGATAGGCGAATGCGGCGAAGACCACCGCACCGACGGCAAGCCACGCCGACGCGTCGAGCGCGCCATGCGAATGACCGAACTGCAGGAGCATCACGCCGATCACAATCAACACGCCGATCGACAAGGCGCCCGCGTGCCAGCGTGCCCGCTCATCACGGTAGATGAAGGGCGCCAGCAGCGGACCCGCCAGCACCGTCGTCTGGAAACTACCTGCGACGAGCCACGATGGCCCGCTACTGGCCGCCCAGGTCAGCGGCAGGCCGAACAATACGAAGCCCACGCTGCTCCACGTCAGCCAGCGGCGTGTATGCGTGCGCAACTCGTGCGGCAAGGCTCCGAACCCGCCCTGGAACGGCAGTACCACTGCAAGCAACGGCAAGGTAATCAGGTAGCGAAGTATCACCGCCCACTGCCAATGGCCACCGCCACTGACGACGGCACGATTGAGGACATAGGTGAGCGTGAAGAACAGCGCTGATAGCAGCGCGATCGCCACCGCCTTGAGGGCATGGGAACGCATGGAAGGCCTTGCATGGACCGAAGGCCGAGTGTGCCAGCGTCGCGCCGGTGCGTCAGCCTGTTTCGTTCAACTCCAGGAACAGTTCCTGTAGCTCACCGCCGATGGGTTGCCCACCGACAGACAGCGTCACGTCAGCCTCGATGCCGGACACGGGGCAGCAGCCGTCGACGATGCCGAGAAGGTTTGCCGTCGTGTCGATCATGATGTTGCGAATGACCTCGATGAGCGTCTCCTTGCCCTCCTCATCCAGCGAATTGAACATCGTCAGGGCGCGGATCCACAGGGGATCGACGGCACATTCCACCGGCGTGGTGCGAAACATTTCGTCGTAGACCGCGAGGTTGTCGCGGACCACGGAGTTCTGAATGGCCAGGACAAAGCGATCGGGGGACATGGGTGCCACCTGCTAAGGGGACGGGTTAAGTGATGCACCCTATGTGTGGGAGGGAAGTGCCCGGGTCAATGGGGCGTGCCGGCAACGCGTTCAGTAAAGCTCCCTCCCCGCGCGCCGCGGGCACCGCGATGCCGGCACGTAGCCGGGCCAGATGGCGTCGTAGAAGTAGCGCTCAAGCTCCGAGGGGGGCTCGTAGCTCCGGCTGGCTGCCGGAATCAGCTTCCTGAGGCAGGCCTCGTTGTGCTCCGCCCAGCGCATCACCATGCGCTGCATGAGGGAGACACCGCACAGCGTCGCCCCCTGCCCTTTGCGTGGCCCGTACCGCCAACGCACCACCCAGCGCCCGTCCTGCGGGCTGACGCGGGCAAAAGCCCGCGACGTCCCCTCCAGGATCGCGTATTGCCGTTCCCCCATCTGGACCCAATGAACCATCGCCATGGGGCGAGGTTAGGCGGCGGGCGTCTCATGGATGTGGACGAGGTGATCGGTTCACTCGAGGTTTGTCGGGCAACCTCTTGAGCCTGGCCGATATCCGGGAGGTCAGTGGCTTGTCATTTCGCCTGATCCAGGATGATCGAATAAAGCATCGCATTGATCTTCCAGCCGTCGTCCGTGCGGACGACCTGCCAGGTTTCATTGCCGTGGTTGGTCGGCTTGCCGTCGAGCAGGAAGACATAGTCGAAATACACCGAGCCGATCGTGCCGTCGGTGTCGATGCGCACATTGTCGAATTTCTCTTCGATGGCGTGTGTCGTGCCGCCGACAAACTTCGTGAAACCCTTATAGGCATCCGGCTCGGCCTTGAAACGCTTGGCGTCGGGTTTCTTCGCGCGCATCTGATCGAGGGAGGTCTGGCCGAGGGCAGAGAACCAGCTGCTGTTCTCAGCGACGAAAAGCGTGTCGAGTTTCTTGCCATCCTTCGCGATGATGGCGGCCTTGAAGGTGTCGACGAGCTGGTTGATCTCACTCTTTGCGGCAGGTGCGGACGGTGTCGCGGCATGGGCGAACGGCGCGGCAAAGAGCGCGACGGAAAGTGAGATGATCGTGCGAGGAAGCATTCCGTTGTGTCCCTGGGTTGGAGGAGATTCCAGCCTAGGAGCAACGATCGCCGCGTTCTACACCGCTGCGGCGAAGCGGTTTCTCCGCGCGCCGGGCCGTTTCGGTTAGGCCACCGGCTCCATATGCGTCAGCAACAACCGCAGACTCTCCCTGCCCTGCCAGTCGTTGACTGATAGCTCATACGCCACGCGCATGCGATCCGGCGGGGGCGTGCCGTCGTAGCAATTGAACATCACCGCATCGAGTGGTGCGCCGCCCTGGGTGTGACGCAGCTGCAAACGCAGATGGCGACTACCCATGGGCTTCCACGAAGCGCATTCGAAGCGGGCTTCGAAGATCGGTGGTGGAAAGCCCTGCCCCCAGGGTCCTGCGTAGCGAATCTGTTTGGCCAGATCCAGCGTGTGATCGCGGTAGTCGAGTTCGCCGTCGGTGTGGACGAGCGCCTGCAGACGTTCGTCGTCGAGGTGAGCGCGTGCCGTGGCGTCGAACGCGGCGGCGAAGGCATGGAAATCGCTCGCCTGAAGGCTCAGACCGGCAGCCATGGCATGACCGCCGAAGCGCAGGATCAGGCCCGGATGCTTCGCATCGATTTCGGCAAGCGCGTCGCGAATATGGAAGCCGGGAATCGAACGAGCCGAGCCACGCAGTTCGTCGGTTTCATCACCCGCCGGCGCGAAGGCCATCACGGGACGATGCAGCTTCTCTTTTAGCTTGGAGGCGATGAGGCCAACAATGCCCGGATGCCAGCCTTCGTCGAACAACGCGACGCCCACCGCGTCGATATGCGCTGCCCGCGCCACCATGACTTCGGCTTCCTCGACCATGCCCGCCTGCATCTCGCGGCGTTCCTGATTGATCGTGGACAGTTGTTCGGCATAGCGACGGGCCATGCCCACGTCATCGGTGAGCAGGCAGGCAACGCCCAGCGACATGTCTTCGAGCCGGCCGGCGGCATTCAATCGCGGACCGATGGCGAATGCGAGATCGGTCGCTCCGACAGTCGCCAGCGAGCGGCCGCTCGATTCGATCAGCGCCGTTATGCCGGCACATGCCTTGCCGGCGCGCATGCGCTTCAGCCCGGCTTCGACGAGAACACGATTGTTGAAATCCAGCGGCACCAGGTCGGCCACGGTGCCCAGCGCTACGAGATCGAGCAGCGTGCTCAGGTCCGGCTCGCCGTCCGCGAAATGACCGGCCTCGCGCATCGCCGCGCGCAATGCCAGCAAGAGATAGAACATGACGCCGACACCAGCGAGCGCCTTGCTCGGGAACCCGTCACCCACAAGGTTCGGGTTCACCATGGCGTTGGCATCGGGCAAAGTGTCGCCGGGCAAGTGGTGATCGGTGATCAACACGGCGATACCGCGCGCACGCGCGGCAGCGACACCGGCGACGCTCGCCACGCCATTGTCGACGGTGACGATGAGGTCGGGTGACGGGTCCAGGGAAGCGACCAGTGCCTCGCTCAATCCGTACCCGTGAACGAAACGATTGGGCACCACGTGGCGGACATGTCGCGCACCGAGCATTCGGAGTCCACGCTCGGCCACGGCGGTGCCGGTGGCGCCATCGCAGTCGTAGTCGCCCGCGATGACGATGTGCTTGTCGCTGGCAATGGCTTCCATCAGCAAGGCCACAGCCGCTTCCATTCCACCGAGCAGGGTCGGCGAGAGCATCCGCGCGAGTCGATGCTCGGCGCCGTCAGGCGTCGGTACACCGCGTGCAGCATAGATGCGTTGAATGACCGGATGGATATGCGGCGGCCAGCCGCTCGGTGCGGTGGCGACTTGACGCTGGCGCCAGACGCGCCCGGTCATGCCTTGCGCCAGAAGCGCAGGCGATGGCTCTTGCGTACGACCGTGCGCCGGCCATCGGCGAAGGCAAGGCGGATTTCAGCGCCGGTGTCGAGGCGTGCTTCGATCGCGGGCCACCAGACCTGTTCGAATTCGGCAGGCTGCACATCCTGCAGATCGAGCAAACTGTAAGGAGCTTCACCTTCGCTCTTCGTAGGAGCCGATTTATCGGCGATAGCCACTTTGCCGCGAACCCCGTTCGCCGCTGAAGCGGCTCCCACAGAAGATCCGCCAGAGCTCATAAAAGCGCTGCGTGGTTGCACGTCCACGTTGGCACGATGTCCCAGCGCCCAGGCCAGCAAGTCGTCACTGTAGATACGGCCGAGGCCGCACTCGACCCACTCCGGAAGCGCACCCGCGCCCCACAGCCAAACACTGTTGACCGGTGGCAGGCCACGCGCGACACGCGCGGCGTTGACCGGATGATTGTGCAGCACGACCTGCGCCTCATTGATCAGCGCGCGCCAGCGACGGCCTTCCTCACCTTTGGGCATCTGCTCGAACAGGTCCGCGCCCAACGCTTCCTCCGGCTCGGGGAACGAGGGCACGTCGACGTACTTCGGCAGGCGCAACTGCCAGTGCTGTGAATCGCCAACGAGCAGCTTCATGCCTTCGGCTTCGAAGGTCTCGGCAAGCGCGATGACCAATGCCATGGACTCTTCCAGGCGAAGGCCGAGGTTGCCACAGGCAAGCAGGCGCGCGCCGTTGAGTTCCGGCTGAACCCAGGCGGGATCCGCTGAGAGCCACAACGCGTCGCCGGCATCGCCAGCGACGGACTGACGGATGAGCGCCGCAGCAGGCAACGGCCCGTGCGGCCAGTGAAACTGCTCGGCCATCGCAACGAGGTAACCGGGCAGCGCGGCAGGCAACGTCGTCCCCCGTGCGAGCCACGCCGCGAAGGCGGGCACGTAGCGAAGCTTGTCGCGACTCGGTAGCAGCACGTTGAGGGCAGCGCTCATGCTCAGACCTCGATCTGTTCCAGGATCTCGAGCCATTCCAGCTCGAGCGCTTCTTTCTCACCACGCAATTCGGCCTGGCGCTGGCCGAGCTTCATCAGGTCCAACGTGCTGCCACCGTACACGGTCGGATCGGCGAGCTTGCTTTCGATGCCGGTGAGTTCCGTATCCATCGTCGCGATGAGCGCCTCGATCTTTTTCACGCGCGCACGCAGCGGCTTCTCTTTCTCGCGCTCGTCGGCGCTGAGCTTGCGCTTTTCCTTGGCGGCTTCCTGCACCGGCGCATTCTGCGGTGCCGAGGCGACAGCCGCGGTCTTGCGCGTGGTGCCACGCGTACGCAACCACTTGGCGTAATCGTCGAGATCGCCGTCGAACGCTTCGGCCTTGCCGTCGGCGACGCGCCAGAACTCGTCGCAGACCATGCCCAGAAGGTGACGATCGTGCGAGACCAGCACCAGCGCGCCATCGAATTCGGCCAGTGCATCGGCGAGCGCTTCGCGCATGTCGAGGTCGAGATGGTTGGTCGGCTCGTCGAGCAGCAACAGGTTCGGCTTATCCCAGGCGATCAGCGCCAGGGCAAGACGCGCGCGCTCGCCACCAGAGAACTTATCGACCGGTTCGAAGACACGATCGGCGGGGAAATTCCATGTACCCAGATAGTCGCGCAGCACCTGCGCGCCAGCGTTCGGCGCCTTCTCCTGAAGGTGATCGAACGCGCTCCAGCCTTCGTGCAGGCTTTCGACCGTGTGCTGGGCGAAGTAGCCGATCTTCATGTCCTTGTGGAAGGTGCGCTCACCGACCATGGGCTCGAGCTCGCCAACCAGCGACTTCACCATCGTGGACTTACCGGCGCCGTTTGGACCGAGCAGGCCGATGCGATCGCCCGCTTCCAGTCCGAAGGCGATATCGCGAAGCACCACGTGATCGCCGTAGCCTGCGTCGATGTGATCGAGCTGCAGCATCGAGGTCGGCAGCCGGTCCGGCGTGGGGAACGAGAAGCTGAAGGAACGCTCAGCGCGCACGGCTTCGGTACCGGCCATCTTTTCCAGGCGCTTCATGCGCGACTGCGCTTGCTTGGCTTTGGACGCCTTGGCCTTGAAGCGATCGATAAAGGACTGCAGGTGCGCGCGCTCGGCCTGTTCGCGCACGTGCGCGATCTGCTGCTGTCGCAGGTGTTCGGCGCGCTGGCGTTCGAAAGCGGTGTAATCGCCCGTATAGAGCTTGGCCTTGCCTTCGTGCAGATGCAGCGTGTGCGAAATCACACCGTCGAGGAATTCGCGATCGTGCGAGATGATCAGCAGGGTGCCCGGGTAACGGCGCAGCCATTCTTCCAGCCAGAGCACGGCATCGAGATCGAGATGGTTGGTCGGCTCATCGAGAAGGAGCAAGTCGGACGGCGCCATCAGCGCACGCGCCAGGTTCAGGCGCACGCGCCAGCCACCCGAGAACGAGGCGACGGGCTGCTCGTGGGTCTCCGGGCTGAAGCCCAGGCCGTGCATGAGCCGTCCGGCGCGCGCGCGGGCGTCGTAGCCATTGACCTCTTCGATCCGCATGTTCGCCCTCGCCACGGCTTCGTAGTCTTCCGCGTCGTAGGCATCGGCTTCCATCTTCAGCGCGGCGGCCACTTCCACGTCGCCTCCGAGCACGTACTCGATCGCCGGGTCGGGCAAGGCCGGCGTTTCCTGGGCCACGGAGGCCAGGCGGATCTTCGACGGCATGTCCAGGTCGCCGACTTCCGGCTCGAGCTCGCCCTTCAGGGCGGCGAACAGGGTCGACTTGCCACAGCCGTTACGACCGATGACGCCCAGGGCCCAGCCGCTCTGGATGGTGAGGTCCATCTGGGACAGCAGCGTACGACTGCCCCGACGGAGGGCGAGGTTGCGAAAAGAGATCATTAATAGGTTTACTGCGATGAGCGACTGCCCATGATAGCCGCCCCGCCCCCCACATGGCCGAAACGCGACGCAGCACACAGCCGTGACGCCCGGCGCACGCCGCCCATGGCGCGGGATGGGGCGGCATGTTAAAACGGCGTCTTGCGCCGCATGGGGAGCGCGACGGAGCCATCATGAATACCTTCAAGCCTGTTTTCACTGCGATCGCCCTGGCGATCGTGTCCGCCTCCGTGGCGCCTTCGGTTCGTGCCGACAGCCTGCTGATGCAGCGTGTCCAGCAGGAAAAGGGCATGAGCCTGCCCAAGAAGGGCATGAGCATGGCCCAGGTGGAACGCCAGTTCGGCGCGCCCACCTCCAAGCTCGACGCCCGCGGTGGTGGCAGCGCCAAGCAGCCGGTCATCAACCGCTGGATGTACCCGGGCTACATCGTCTATTTCGAGAAGAGCCACGTGGTCCACACGGTGCTAAACACGCCCGCGGGTAACAACACCAACCCGCAAGCCCCGAAATAAGCGGCGGCTGGCTCCCTGTAGGAGCCGATTCATCGGCGATCCCGCGCCAGCGGGCCGGGTTGTCGCGAGCACCCCATCGCCGATGAATCGGCTCCTACCGGGCGTAAACACCGCCCCGGGGCAGCTGTCACCGGGAAGCCCTACAATAGGCGGCTTCCCCCAGCTGCCTCCCCGCCCGCCATGACCGACCGCACTTCTTATCGACTTCCCGCCGAATGGGAGCCGCAGGCTGGCGTGCTGATCGCCTGGCCGCATGCGGACACGGACTGGGCCGATCGCCTGGCCGAGGTCGAGACAACCTACGTGGCGCTGGCCGCCGCGGTGACCCGTTTCGAACCGCTGCACATCATCGTGGCCGACGTCGCGCTGCGAGAGCGCGCCCGCCTAGCGATCACCGAAGCCGGCGCGGACCTCTCCCGCGTGCATTTCATCGAGCTGCCGTACGACGATACCTGGCTGCGCGACTCCGGCCCGATCACGCTCACGGGTCCCGACGGCGTGCTGCTCAACGATTACCGCTTCACCGGCTGGGGCGGCAAGTTCGGCGCCGAGCAGGACGATGCGCTGATCTCCGGCCTGCTCGAGCGCGGCGTGCTCTCGGGCCTGCCACACAAGCGCATCGACTGGGCCCTGGAAGGCGGCGGCATCGAGAGTGACGGCCGCGGCACCATCCTGACCACCTGGAAGTGCCTCAACCAACGCCATCCCGAGCTGTCCCGCGAGACCATGACCGAGACGCTGGCGACCACCCTGCACGCCGACCGCGTGCTGTGGCTGGATCACGGTTACCTTGAAGGCGACGACACCGACGCCCATATCGACACGCTGGCGCGCTTCTCCGAGGACGGCGGCATCGTGTACCAGGCTTGCGACGACGAAAGCGATCCGCACTTCGCCGAACTGGGCCAGATGGGCTCGGAGCTCGCCGCGCTGCGTTCGCCCGAAGGCAAGCCCTACCCGCTGCATCCGCTGCCCTGGGCCAAGCCAATCCTCGACGAAGGTCGTCGCCTGGCGGCGTCCTACGCGAACTACCTGATCGTCAACGGCGCGGTACTCGTGCCCGCGTATGGCGACAGCAAGGACGCGGAAGCGGCGAGGATCATCGGTCTGGCCCACCCGGGCCGCGAAGTCGTCCAGGTGCCGTGCCGCCCGTTGATCTGGCAGAACGGCAGCCTGCATTGCATCACCATGCAGCTGCCCGCCGCGATCGCCCAGTAACCCTGAGGAAGACAAGAATGACCCGTAAGACCCTCAAGGTCGCCCTGCTCCAGGAAACCGACCGCGGCAGCCGCGACGGCAACCTCGACGCAATTGAAGCCGGCCTGCGCGAAGCCGCGAAAGCCGGCGTCGAGCTGGTACTGCTGCAGGAGCTGCACAACGGCCCGTACTTCTGCCAGCGCGAGAGCGTGGATGTGTTCGACCTGGCCGAGACCATTCCCGGTCCGGGCACCGAGCGCATCGGCAAGCTGGCCGAAGAGCTCAAGCTCGTCGTCATCGCGTCGATCTTCGAGAAGCGCGCCACGGGCCTCTACCACAACACCGCCGTGGTCTTCGATCGCTCGCGCGAGATCGCCGGCAAGTACCGCAAGATGCACATCCCGGACGATCCGGCCTTCTACGAGAAGTTCTACTTCACGCCCGGGGACCTCGGTTTCGACCCCATCCAAACCTCGGTCGGCAAGCTCGGCGTGCTGGTGTGCTGGGACCAGTGGTATCCGGAAGCCGCGCGCCTGATGGCGCTGGCTGGCGCCGATATCCTGTTCTACCCCACCGCGATCGGCTGGGATCCGAATGACGACGATGCCGAGAAAGCCCGCCAGCGCGATGCCTGGATTACCGTCCAGCGCGGCCACGCGGTGGCCAACGGCCTGCCCCTGCTCTCGTGCAACCGCACCGGTTACGAGGCGGATCCGTCCAACGTCGGCAGCGGCATCCAGTTCTGGGGTTCGAGCTTCGTGGCCGGGCCGCAGGGGGAGTTCATCGCCCAAGCCGGCACGGATGGCCGCGAGCTGCTCATCTGCGATGTCGACATGGAACGCAGCGAACACGTTCGTCGCATCTGGCCGTTCCTGCGCGACCGCCGCATCGACGCTTACGGCGATTTGACCAAGCGCTACCGCGACTGATCCCCCTCTTAAGGACTCCGAGCGCATGATCCCTGCCGAGCACGACGCACCGCTTCCCGCGGCCCTGGAAGGCCAACCCATCGAGCGCATGAGGCGCGACGGCGTTGACTACGTCATCCTCGGCACGGCTCACGTTTCACGCGCGAGCGTGCACGCCGTCGAGGCGCTGCTCGAGACCGAGCATTTCGATGCCGTCGCCGTTGAGCTCTGCGCCAGCCGTGCCCACGGCATCCGCGATCCGGAAGCGTTCAAGCAGCTCGATCTCTTCCAGGTGATCCGCCAGGGCAAGGCCGGCATGGTCGCGGCGAGCCTTGTGCTCGGTTCATTCCAGAAGCGCCTCGCCGCGCAGTACGGCATCGAACCCGGCGCTGAAATGAAGGCCGCGATGGATGGCGCCGACGCGCGCCATATCCCGGTCTGGCTGGTCGATCGTGAAGTGGGAACCACCCTCAAGCGCGCCTGGCGCAGCGTCGGCTTCTTCCAGCGCTTCGGCCTGATGGGCGGCATGCTCGGCAGCGTATTCGAACGCGAGGAAATTGCCGAAGCGGACATCGAGAAGCTGAAGGAATCCGACCTTCTCGAAAGCGCCTTCAGCGAGTTCGCCACCAACTCGGCGCCGCTCTACAACGCACTCATCGCCGAGCGCGACACGTACATGGCCGCACGCCTGCGCGAGAACGGGTTGCGCATGGATACCGATGCGCCGACGCGCAAGGTGCTCGTCGTCATCGGCGCGGGCCACCTCAAGGGCATGAGCGAGAAGCTGGCCCATCAGCATGGCGACGCTCAGGCCCTCGCGGATGACCTCGCCGTCACGCCTCCTGCCTCGAAGTGGTCAAAGGTCTTCGCTGTCGGCCTGGTGCTGGCGATCTTCGTCGCCATCGGCTTTGCCTTCTACCGCAGTCCGAGCCTTGGCGCCGACGCCGTGAAGAGCTGGATCCTGATGACCGGCGGGCTATCGGCGCTCGGCGCACTCATCGCCGGCGGCCATCCGCTGTCGATCGTTGCGGCGTTCATCGCCGGGCCCCTGAAGCCCTTCCGTCCCGGTATCCCCTCGGGCGCCATCAGCGCCATGGTCGAGGCGTGGATCCGCAAGCCCCGCGTGGTCGACTTCGAGCACCTGCGCGACGACATCACCCATTGGACCGGCTGGTGGAAGAACCGGGTGGCGCGGACCCTGCTCAACTTCTTCCTGGTCTGCATCGGCACCATCGCCGGCGAATACATCGCGGGTTTCCATATTATCCGCAGCCTGATCTGAGGCAGTTTCCTCGCTGAGTTGTCCGCCGTCGCGACAGGCCTCTATACTTCGACGGCTTTTCAACCCCGGCCCCGCCCGGCACCCAGGGAACTCTTAATGAAGCGTCTGCAACTGGTTGGTCTGATCGCTGTAGCACTGTGCGCCGCATCCGCCGCGCACGCCGAAGGGGACAAGGCCAAGGGACGGACGCTGGTCTATACCTGCAACGGCTGCCACGGCGTGCCGGGCTATGCCAACGCTTATCCCGAATACCACGTGCCGCACATCGCGGGCCAGAACGAGCAGTACATCGTCAACGCCCTCAAGGCTTACAAGAGCGGCGAGCGCACCCACCCGACGATGGGTATCCAGGCGCAGAGCCTGTCCGATGAGGAAATCGCGGACGTTGCCGCCTACCTCTCCAGTCTCGCCAAGTAAGCCGCCGAGGACGAATGATGATCCGTGGGTTTTCCCTGCTAGCCATGGGCGCGCTGTTCGCGCTGACCGCCACCCAGACCTTCGCCGCCGGTGATCCCGCGCGCGGCAAGACCAAGATCGCCACCTGCGTGGCCTGCCACGGCCAGGACGGTAACGCCGTGGACCCGCAGTACCCGCGCTTGGCCGGCCAATACGCCGACTATCTCGCGATGGCCCTGCACGAGTACAAGGACGGCCGCCGCGGCAACCTGGTCATGAAGGGCTTCGCCGCCACGCTCTCCGATCAGGACATCGACGACGTCTCGGCGTACTTCGCCACCATGCCGACGAAGCTGGATGGCCTGGAGCACCACGTGCAGGGCAGCGACTGAGCCTTGCCGCTGGCCTGAGGTACAAAAAAGCCCGCTTGCGCGGGCTTTTTTTATTTCTGTAGGAGCCGATTTATCGGCGATTGGGTGCTGGCCGCGGCCAGGCTATCGCCGATGAATCGGCTCCTACAGAGAGCGGGCCCGGTTTTACACTGAGCAAGCGCGCTTTAACCGGTCGCCTTGGCGAAATACGGCTGCTCACCGGTCTCGTGGTCGGTCACGTCGCGCACCTCGGTAATCTCGGGAATCCGTTCGCGCAGCGTCTTCTCCACGCCGTTCTTCAGCGTCACATCGACCATCCCGCAGCCATGGCAACCGCCGCCGAAGCGCAGCACCACGATGTTGCCGGCGGCGACTTCGACCAGCGAAATACGCCCGCCGTGCGAAGCGATCTGCGGTGCGATCTCCGACTCCAGCACGAACTGCACCCGCTCGATGAGCCCGGCGCCCTCGCCCGGTGCCTCGCCCTTGATCCGCGGAGCGCGGATATTGAGCTGGCTGCCGGTGGCCGTGGTTTCGTAGTCGATGCTAGCGGGATCCAGCCAGCGCGCGCTCTCGCCATCGACGTAAAGGTTGAAGCCCGTGCATTCGACGGTCCATTCGTCGCCGGTCAGCTCCGAAGTGGAACAGAACTCCAGCTCACACTGCGCGGACGGCGTGCCGGCATGGACCACACGCACGCGAATGCCGAGGTCGTCGTCGCCCTGCTGCGAAAGCAGGCGTTGGAAATGCGCTTGGGCGCGCTCCGAAATGTCGATCATGGAAGGCTCCGAACCGAGGCCCGGCGTGGGGAGCGCCGGATATAGCACCAGTCTAGTACTGTTTCGAAATGAACGCCGCCTTTTGACAATTCAACCGCGACCGTCGACGCTTCGCGCTTTCACCGGACGGACGCCTCCCATGACCCTTTCTCCCCTCGCCAGCCAGCACTGCAAGCCGCGCAAGGGCGCCGAGCATGCGCTCGACCGCGCCGCCGTCGACGGCCACCTGGCGACCCTGCCGGGCTGGAAGGTCACGCCGGACGGTAAGGCCATCGTCAAGGACTTCCCGTTCAAGGACTTCCACCACACGCTCGGCTTCATCAATGCCGTGGGCTTCATGGCCAACCAGGAAGACCACCACCCGGACCTCGAAGCCGGCTACGGCCATTGCCAGGTGCTCTGGTCGACGCATGACGTCGGCGGTCTGTCGCTGAACGATATGATCTGCGCCGCTCGCGTCGAGGCACTCCTGGATCGCTGAGGTGCGCACGTCGCCGGCCCGCTGGACCGCCGCCGCGGCGGTGCTGCTCGCGCTTGTCTCGCTGTTCGCCCTGCCCTGGTTCGCGGCAACCGTCGTTCGCGGGGCGATCGAGCGTGACAGCGCAGACGATCGCGCCGCCTACGCCTCAGGATCGTCGCCATGGCGCTGGCATCTCCGCGACCGTGACGACGTCGTGGCCGGACGCGCCTTCGGCGGCGGTCAACTGGACGCGGCATCGAACGGTCTCCGGGTGCGAGCGACGGACGGTACGCCGTTCGAGATCGGCTTCCCGCTGCGCCGCCAGGCCGACCTGCGCGCCCTGACGACGCTTCGCCTCGAGGCCTCTGCCACGGCCCGCGGCCACTACGGACTCGACGTGCGCCAGACGCTACAGGCACCCATGGTGCACACGGACCTTGGCGATCTTGCGCCGGAAGGGTTGTCGCGGGCCGTGCGGCTGGATCGCATGAAGTGGGTCGACGCCACGGGCCACGTCGTCAACATGCCCGTCCGGGCAGCCATGCTGCGACTCACGGCCAAGCTGCCCGCCGGCCAGACGCTGACCCTTCGCGAGGCCACGCTCGCTCCGCCTCCGACGTGGCTGCCCCCGGCCGCGACGGCACTGCCGGGCGGACTAACCGCCGAGGGCCTGCTCGACTGGCGTGACGGCCGGCTGACCACCTCACCGACGGCGAGCTTCGGCGATGCCCGGGCGCAGCCGCCGGCTCCCGCGTGGCAGCCGTGGGCAGCCCCTGTTCTCTATCTGCTGCTACTGATGATCGTGCCGGCGATCGGCGTGGCCATGAAGCCCGCGGACACCGTCGCGGCCCGCCACGACCGGGCAGGTCCGGTCGACGCGCTGCTCGTCATCGCCGGACCGCTATGGTTGATCGTCGGCTTGGGCCTGTCGACGCGACCGGGCGCACCCGGCCTGGCCATGTTCCTGCTTGGCGTGGCTTACGCCGTCCTCCTGGCCGTCCGGCGACGGCTACCACGCTGGCACTGGCTAGGCGCCTGGCGCACGGCGGGCTGGCCGCTGCTCGCCCTGCCCGTCACCATCGCCATCATCGCGGTCGCCGGCCATGCGCCGGTGTGGCCGACAGCCGGGCGGGCCCTCCTCTATATAGGCTGGGCCTTCCTCCAACAGTGGCTGATCCTGGCCGTGGTCGCCGCGTTGCTTGCGCGGGCCCTACCGCGGCCGCTGGCCGTCTTGCTCGCCGCCCTGGCGTTCGCGCTGCTGCACACACCGAACGGCCTGCTGATGCAGTTGTGTTTCGTGGCCGAGCTGGGCTGGGCCTGGTGGTACCTGCACCACCGTGCCCTCTTCCCGGTGGCGCTGGCTCATGCGCTCAGCGCCCTGCTCCTGCAGGCCTGCCTGACGGGCGGAATCCTACGCTCGCTGGAAGTGAGCGCCCGGTTCCTCGGCTGAACCGGCAAAAGCGACTCAACCGGCCAGTTTGTCGAGGAACGCCTTGAGTTCGTCGGGCAACGGCGAGGAAAAGTCGTAGTTCTTGCCGTCCAGATCGAAGCTCATCCGCGCCGCATGCAGGAACATCCGCTTCAGGCCCATGGCCCGGAAACGCTTGTTGGCCGCCTCGTCGCCGTATTTCGGATCGCCGGCCAGCGGATGGCCCGCGTACTGGGCATGGACGCGGATCTGGTGGGTACGGCCGGTGCCCAGGGTGGCCTGCATCAGGCGGGCATTCGGGTACTGCTCCAGTTCCTTGAAGTATGTGAGCGAGGGCTTGCCGGCGTCATCGACGCGGACCAGGCGCTCGCCACCATGCATCACCGACTTCAGCAGCGGCGCATTGACGTCGAACTTCGCCTTGCGCGGCGTGCCGGTCATCAGGCAGAGGTACTGCTTGGTCACCTCGTTGGTCCGGATCAGCGCTTGCAGGCCGGTCAGGCCGGAGCGGGACTTCGCCAGCACGAGCACGCCGCTGGTATCCCGGTCCAGGCGATGGACCAGCTCCAGGTGCTCATTGGGCCGTGCGGCGCGCAGCAGCTCGATCGCGCCATGGCTGACGCCACTGCCACCGTGGGCGGCGATGCCGACCGGCTTGTCGATCACCAGAAAGTGCTTGTCTTCGAAAATGACGGCATCTGCCACCGACCGGACCATGCCGGAAGGGGCCTCGTTCTCTTCCCGCTCGGCCACGCGAACCGGCGGAATTCGCAACATATCGCCCAGGGCGAGGCGCGTGTCCGGCTTGGCCCGCTTGCCATTGATCCGGACCTGCCCCGTTCTCAGGATGCGGTAGACCAGGCTGCGCGGCACTCCCTTGAGCATGGTCATCAGGGCGTTGTCCACGCGCTGGCCGTCCCGCTCAGGGCCGATTTCGACGATGCGCACACCTTGGCCGCCGTCGAGGGAAGTTACCGTCTGCATTGATAAAACTCGAATTTGATAGGATACTCGGCGAGCGCCAGGCTCCGCTGAAGACTTATCTCTCGCGGGGTGCCTGTACCGTCACGTAAGGCGAGTGTCATGCCATTCCGTCCGAGGGGTCGGAAGGTGAGCACACCCCACATCGTAGCGGTTCGGGTTGCGGTTGTCCGGCTAATCCGTAAGGACGCGGACCGGTTGCAAGGCGCTTATTCACGAATCACGCCGGGTCCAGGTATCGGTCC